>Ga0116231_10000798_pt1 | contig 59514 bp, 37 predicted proteins | sample S1TSphgellanicum_2_FD_89695 | JGI IMG/M metagenome (GOLD analysis project Ga0116231, IMG submission 89695) | Host-associated microbial communities from peat moss isolated from Minnesota, USA - S1T2_Fd - Sphagnum magellanicum MG | ecosystem: Host-associated > Plants > Peat moss > Unclassified...
AAAAAAAATTTAAAAGTAAAATAAAAATAATATAAGAAGATATAAAAACTTTGTTGGTGTGGTGGAAAGAAAAAAAAAAAAAAAAATAAAAAATTAAAAAAAAAAAAAAAATGATTTCAAAAAAAAAAAAAAAAAAAAAAAAAAACCACGGTAGTTTGTATTGTTATTTATTCAATGTCCTCTATGATTTTATATGGCCATTTTATATATTCACTATACCACAACTGCATATTACATTGTTAAAACATTTATTTGACACTTGCTTGTATATTAATTCATTTAAAACGTTCAACCTTAATGTAGTGAAATTATTTACTTCACCTTTATCACCTTTACCAAATTTCAATGTCTTTTTATTGACTTAAAGATATAATTATTATAGATTATTAACTATAATGTTCAATATTTAGAATTTCAACCTATAAATAATTTGAATCAAAATCATTTTCACTATAGTTAATAAATTTAAAAAATAAGTAGGCTATGCTATGGCATCTAAAAATGTGTTGCAGGGAATTGGATTTTTTGCACATTGTATATTTTGTTCTTATTATCTAAAAATGAATTTTGTAGTTTCATAAGTTTTTCATCCTTCCTTTCATAAGTGTTCTTTTGAAAAATAGTGGAAGACCTTGAAATTTGGGCCCAATTTACAATATCTACCAATAAAATATTATGTTGTGATATATTTGGACCTTCATCTAAATCATAATCTCTTAAAATATTAACCAATAGGTGATGGGAGGAAATGTTTATGCAAAATAGGGTTTCAAGTGTATGAACGGACTTTAATTGATTTTTAAAGAAAAATCAAGTTAATAGAAGCCTAATATGTATTAATGCATTTTCAATTTTTTCATGTTATAATAATAATCTATCAAAAATTTAATGCAATTTAGTATGAATTTTCAAAAATTGAAAAACCACCCAATTAAAAAAATTTAATCCACTTTTTTAATATAAAAAATTCATCAAATTTTATGCTCAATTGATGATGGACTCAATGGAAGGCTTAATGGCCTCATAATGAAACTTAAAAGAGATTATCTTTCTTAATGTTTATATTTGAAAAATATTTTTTTAAGACCAAATTTAATTTGGAACTACTATTATGATATACCTTAGTATGCTTGGACCCCACATTATGTTGCATAATCAAATTTCCCATGGAATTCAAAAGAATCATATATATATATATATATATATATATATTGTGACATTAACAAACATATATTAACTTATTTATGGAGGTGGGTTTTATTCTTTTTTGTACAAATTTTTGTTTTGAGAGGTCAATTCTTTCAAAAATGTACTATTTTCAAGAAAGTTTACCTCCAAAGCTTGGATGCATTCACATTCCAACCCATATATATTGCATTCAATTAACTCTCTCAGTGTGGGGAATGAAAACCTAAGGTTAGAGTAGAAATTTTGTTGAAATTGATTTTGTATCTCATGAAAATGAATGTAAAATTTTACTCCCATCAAATTATGAAGGGGCCATGTTTACTAGCAAAAGACAATGATATTTCCAATAGTGTAATTGGTGTTAAATTCAAATTCACAAGACCCCTTGAAGCTTTCATTCACATCATTTGATGATGACAATTAATATATCTTGTTGAGTTTAAAATGTAAGAGTATCTAATCAAAGTTAGAATCTAAGTGTGAAGTGATTTTCTTTTCCAAAACATTGTCACATATAATTTTGGATTTTTTGTCCTATTGTAAATTCGACTTATTTTTTTAATTTTTTGAAGAAATTCCAAATCAGAAAAATAGAAAACAATTCATGTAAATGGGCATTATAATACTAAAATGCATACTACATCAAAAATCTAATTGTGAAAAATCATCACTTTGAAGTGTGATTATTTAATCATGATATTGGATTAATTTTGTTTTATTCTATCTTTTAATGTGCCATCTATTGGAAATACACATTTGTAAGCCATTTTCAATGGATTTTGGGGAAATGTAAGATTTTATAAATACCTAAAATGATTATGCAAAATCTATGCAATTTCATTGACCTTAATACATGGAACTCATATTTGTTGGTGTGTTGCCAAAATGTTTGAAAGTCCATTAGATGGCACCATTCAAATTACATGAGTAAAATTATTTTGAATTCCAAGTTCTTTTATAAACTTGTATGATGTGATAACATTATGTGCATTTGAAAAGGAATGTGGAAAGGTTCCATAATATTGATTAAGTGGCCATGTAATATTTTTCCCCGTGATTTTGATGAGGCATGGATTACAAGTATGTTGCTTTCATTCATTTGGATATACATGTTAAGGAAGTTCAAGCATCATTTTCCATGGTAGCATGCAAAAACTCAAACATTACTTTATGTTAATTCACTACTTGGGGTGCCCTTTGTTTGCATAGGCTTTGAAATTGGTCACAATGTTCTTTGGTTGCCACACAAAGGATGAAAACTAAAAATCCTCATTCCATTTGGGCATATTAGATTTTTTTTATCTCATTGTATTTTGTTCACAACTTTGGTTTAATTCCAATTTTAATTTTAGGTTAAAGAATCCAATTTGTGATATGTGTAAAGTAAAACGAGATAATATGAATTTAAATCATGTCTCATAAGTTAACTTAATGCAAATATCATGTCACGGACTTCATTTTTTTTTTAATGATAAATTTTCCTTCTACATTGCCCCCCAATCTATTTCCTTCCCCATCCCAAAGTGACAATGACATTTTCTTTTATGTTCCCATGTGTAATTTTGAATAGCAATATTATAAATAACAATGTTATTTGCCCAACACTATAATATTTTAACATAGATACCCTAGGAAGCAAGATGATTATTTTAATTGAAGGTTTCACACGGATAACATGACATAATTTTTTCCCGCATAAATTTGACAATATCAAGTAACTATTTGTCTTTGTAAATGACAATTGGATTTCATGTCTAACTAATGATCATTTTTTTGAAAAAATCATTTTCCTTCAATGTTTTGTTTTCAATTTTTCTAATGGAAATAAAATTACAAATTACTTTGTTAGAATCTCACAATTTTCATTGTAGAAACATGTTTAACATTTTTTACATTGCATTTTAAGCACACATTAAAATCAATATAGTGCATTTCAAATACTAACAAATATATTTCACAAGTATTATATTTATTCTTGTTCAAGTAAAGAATAATGTATCTTCCCATTGCCCATGCAGTGTCTTATAAATTATCATTTAAATGAAACTTCATTAATAAACTTGTATTAATTTCTTACTTTGAAATCTATTGTAAAAATTGCAATGCCAAATTTTATTTTATTTTTGAAATACATTATGAACACGAATACAAACCAAATAATACAATGTTGAGGTACTGTAATCACAACAACTTCATTCTTACACTTGAATTCATATACAACTGTAAACATAATCAAAACTCCATAGTAATTTTCTTATTCCAAAATTCTAAGTAACTCTTAAAAAAACAAATACCAAAGATGATCCCCAAATAAAATTGGGAAAAGTAATGCCTAAAGTTTTTTTCCAAAACTTGTTTCTAAAATAATAGCCAATACCTTCTAACTACTACCCTAATTTGGTCAAGCACACATGTTATTTTTGTGCATTTATGATGACATTTGTTATTCTTGTGTTATAAGGCCAAACTTTGATAATGTTTGAATCCATCAAAATTAAAGTTGTGCATACAAGATAAGGATTTTTCAAAAATAAGATGATGGTTTTGTTTGAAAATAATAGTCAAATGTGTAAAAGAGCATGCACATGTAATGTTATATATTTGATTACGTTGTTAATAACTATGTCATTAAAGGTGTGATTGTTTGTTGTGTAGTAATCCAAACCAATACATGCAAAAATAAAATTCCAAAACAACATGATGTACAAAGAATTTAAACCTCAACACTCCAATTATGTGATGCACTTTATTTTGAAAACCATCATTGTATGCAAGTGTAGCTAATATTAGTTTAGTCTGTATCAATGTTATGTATGTTACATTTTAGTGATAAATAAGTTTTGTTAATAGGAATGCAATTGTAAATTAGCTTAATTTAAGTTGAAAGGATGGACATTTAAATATCTTTTGCATTAAAATGTTATGTATATGTTATTGATCTCATTTCACATATGATATTGAATATTATAATAAGGTAGATTTCAAACAAACAAGGTGAAATGAAGAAATTGTGGTTCAAGTTCCATTTTGACAAAAAACATAGATTTAGATTTATAGTCAAATCTTATTTCAATAAAAAATATTTAAAAATATGTTCCTGTAATGCATTTTTCAACCTTGAATATTAATGCATACAATTTCATATTCATTTCATGTTTATAAATAACGATGGAATGCAATTTTGTATTATTTATCATAATTTGAACAATGATAATGTGTGTGCAAGGTTTGCACATTTGCATTATAAGTTGTAATTTAGTTGTTCAATACTATTAAAATCAACTATTATATAACTACATTGGAACCCATAACTAAACACCTTGTTGCAAAGGATATTAATAGACTTCGTTTGTCAATGGATGAATGAAAAATCATACAAGATTAAGTTTGTTAATAAATGAATAAAAAATCACACAAACATTAGGTTCATCAATGAATGAACTTGCCTAGTAATTTTTCCCTACTAGAAATCTAGATGCCATTTGGAAATTGGGTACATTGTAGTTACACACAAGTATTAACTTTTGTTGACATGAGTTGTGACATAGTTGCCAATTAGTTATAACTGCCATATGTATTTCCACTACACCCACGATTGCAAAGGAATTGCAATGAAAATCAACAAAGTTTATCATTGATGAATGTATGAAAAACACCATCAACATGAAGTTACAATGGTAGTTGTAAACTAATTATAATTGAAGTTGCATAATCATTGTTCTTGCATACTTACAATTGAATTGCACGAGTTGCATACCTATATGGTTCCACATATGGTGAGTTGTGTTCACTATAACTCATACAATTCATCTAATAACACTCACATATGTCATAAAAGTATGTTGAGTTGCAATGAAACTCAATAAAAGAAATCAAGGTTTTTTCAATTGGTTTCAGTGAGTTTTTAATCACAAATGACATTTGCGACTATATTTACTTTAGTTGTGTTGGACAAGTTACAAACAATAACCATTCATGGACGAAAAGAAAAGTCAACAAAATACATGTTCATTTGTTGACCCACCATATACATATTATCACATGCAACTAATTTCACTAATACAAAAGTGGGGTGCAATTCATTAGCTTAAATCACTATGGGATTCATTCATTGACCCACCATATACATATATCACATGTGATTAATTTCATTAATACAAAAGTGGGGTGCATTTCATTGGCCTAAATCATTATGGGACTTTTAAAATTAAATAAGTTCATTGCACCTTAGTGATTCCACCTTGGTTAAAGTTATTTCATTATAAGGTCACTATGTAAACATCAAGTTGCAATACTAATTGACATAATTCACTATTATAATTTACTATGGTAAATTAATTTATTTTTATATTATTTTAAATGCCTTATGTTATATAGATTACCTTAGTTATTATAACTTATACCTTAAGTTATTATACATTGGTTATACCTCAAATTATTATAGGTTTTATACCTTAACTTATTTTAAGTTAAATTATTGAAATAACCCTAAGTTATACCTTAGGTTATTCAAGGTCATTCTATTTTATATGTTATTATAAGTTATTTTATCCTAGGGTATAATAACTTGAAATAACTTGAAATAAAATATAATGACCTAAAGTAAAATAACATATTAAAAATTGCATATAATTATTTAAGATGGAATAATTTAAAATGTACCCAAAAATGGCATATGGTAGAATAACCAATAATAATTTAAAATAATCTACAATAAATAGCTTAAAATAACCACTAATAATTTATAATAAAATAACCAATAATAACTTATAATAGAATAACCAATAATAACCTATGATAAAATAATCAACAATAACCAAAATTAGCCTATGATAAATAGCTTATAGTAGACAATAATAATTTATGATAACATAACCTATGGTAAATAACATTGAACAGCCAAAAATAATCTATGATAAAATAACCAAAAATAACATATGGTGAATAGCCTTGAATAGCCTAAAAAAAAATAACAAACAAAAACCTATGGAAAATAACTAAAAACCACCAACAATAGCCAATGACAACATAATAAAAAATAATAATAATAATAAAAACCCTAAAATTACTAGTAATAACTTAAAATATAATAATGAATAATAGCTTAAAATAAAATAACTAACAATAACATACAATAGAGTAACCAATAATAGTTTATGGTAAAATAACTTTAAATAACCATTAATAATTTATGATAGAATATCCAAAAATAGTTTAGGATAAAATAACCTATAATAACTAGTAATAGCCTAGGATATAATAGTCAATATTAGCCTATGGTAAATAACATAGAATAACCAAGAATAACCTATAATAGAATAATCAACAACTTATGGTAAAATAATCTAAAATAATCGAAAATAAAATAACCAACAATAGCCTATGATAGACTAGCCAAAAATAATTTATGATAAAATAGCTTAGAATTAATGGCCAATAATAACCTATGATAAAATACTTAAGAATATTCCATGATATAATAACCAAAAATAGCTTATCATGATAGAATGGCTAAGAATATCCAATGGCAAAATAACCTAGAATAGCTAACAATAGCCTAAGGAAAAATAGCCTAAAATAACCAACAATAGCCTACTATAAAATAACCAACAATAACTTACAATAAAATAACTAACAATAACCAATAATAGCCTATGATTAAATAACCAATAATAACCAATGATAAAATAATAAACAACAATAGCCTACAATATAATAGCCAAAATAACTAATGGTAAATTAACTTATAATAACCAATAATCACCTATGGTAAAATAATCTAAAATAACCGACAATATTTTATGATAGAATAACCAAAAATGGGTTATGGTAATATAACCTAGAATAACCACTAATAACCTATGATAAAATAACCAATAATAGCTAATGGTAAAATAACTTTAAATAACAACAATAACCTATGGAAGAATAATTTAAAGTAACAAAAAATATCTTATGATAGAATAACCAAGAATAAATTATCGTAATATAGTTTAGAATAGCCATTGGGCTTGCTTTAACGTCAAGCTACTTCTTCTTAACCTTGGTTGTATCCACCATTGTACCATTGTATAATTCCTTTTTTCTACTCTTCTCATGGTAGGGTAAATCTTCCCGATTTTCTTGTGATGTTTATTTCGTATTTGTAAATTTTACATAGTTTTTGAAGTATCTGAATATACTTCTATTGGGACATTCATCTTTGCCTATATTCATTGTATTTCATCTACAAGTTCTTGATGTATTGCCTTTTCTCGATCCCATTTCATTCGTCTTCCTTTTGTGGGACTATTTTCTCCAACAATAATTTCCTCCATAGGTTCCTTTAATCGTTGGCTTCGAATAACTACAAATGTTGGAATAATGGGTATACATTACTCCACAATATGTTGCTATATAACAACATTCACCTTGACCTTAGGTTGAAAATTCTTATTCTCATTTTAAAAATGTTGTTTCCACAATGGATAATCATTCCTTTGATGCCGTTCTTTTTGGCAATATAAACACTTCATATCCCCTCCTTGCTGAAGGTTATAATCGATTATATTTTGATTATAGCCATTTTGGTTATACCCAAATCAATTGGTTTGTCTATCACAAGTTATACCATAATATATATTTTTTAGCATATTGCCTTCCCAACTCCTTCAACGAGCAATCATTGGTTTCATGCAAGGCTTCGACAGAGGTTACAAAATGTATGCAAAAGTTTACATTCTTTTGTCAAATGGCCTTCGTTATGACATTTTTGACAAAACACTCCTTGTTGATATCCATCATCACGCTCCTTATGTGTTGCAACCCTACTTTGGCCAAGTGTGGGGGTGAAGCCCAACACTTGGAAAAGTTGGAGGTTTGGAGCCCTCCGGGACTCCCGAATGTTTAGAGCTCGACAACAAGGTCCAAAACACCTCGCATTGAGGTGTTCTTGGTGTCATTGGAAACTTTTGAAACGTAGATATCGAAAATGGCCTCGCATTGGCCATTCGGACATCTGCAGCCCAAGTTATGGGCAAAAGAAGGGCCAGGAGTCAAACTGGCAGTTTGACTCCCGACCACAAAAAGTCGGGAATCGACCTCTTCCCGACGTCAGAATTGAAAGTGCGACACGGCGTTGGAAAGATTTCGACAAGGGATACAACTTTAATTTAGAACTCGTCACGATCGGACTCCCCAGTCGGGAGTTATGGCCGTTCAAAGTTTCAGGAGTCCAGCCGGGACAGTTTCGGGACTCCATTTCGGGAGTCCCAACAAAATGTGCCATTCGGATGTAGCCTCGACGACCAGCCGCAGAGAATACTATAAGGAGTAAGGTGGTGGCTTACTCCCGAGTCCGGGCCGTGGTGAGTCTTGTGTGTCCAAGTGCCCGTGGCAAGTCCCAACACCCTAGGGTGTCCCGAATGCTAAACTAACCCTTTTTGGTGGGTTTTTGGATGCAGATTCACACGAGCTAAGCTAGTCCCTCTTCCTAGTCTAATCCCTAGGCTCCCAACTCAACCCTCTACCCCTTTCTAGAGTTGGAAGCCGGGAGCATGCTACTAAGTCATAATTTCCGCAACTTGACTTTGTGAAACCCTCAAGTGTGTTTCACCCCGTGACTTGGGAACGCGTCATTATGATTATTCTTTCTTTCTTTATTTTGCTCATCATTCACTAATTCTTCATCTGAATCTTCATTATTCGACAATGGTTGGGATCATCTATTCTTGTGTGGGGTAGGCATTTCTTCTTCAGTTTCCTTTGCTGAATTAACCAATTCGACAATTGTTGTTTTAGGCATCCCAATAATGGCTAGTTTTAACTTTTTGTTTAGTCCTTCCTTGAAGGTTTCTCTCAGATATACATCATTTGCCTATTGTGGTATAATTTCACATAATTGTAAAAAGTTATCATAATAATCTTCCACCATTTCATGTTTCCATTGTTTCATTTTTCTTAAAGCTATTATGGCTTGTTTTTTGTTGTGTACGTCAGTAAATCTTGAAATAAATGCACGTTGAACCGCTCCCCAAGTTACAATAGGATTTATTGTTTCATAACGAGTAAACCAACTCGCATTTTTTCCTCATAACGTGGTAGGAAAATATTGTAATTTATGTGCATTAATATCCTCACAATTTGTTACACATACCTTAGTTAATATTCTAACATGAGTTACTGCATCATCACCATCTTGTAGAATTGGTTCTTCTTTGACTTTTGTAATAAATTAGTTTGTAAATAATTAGTTGGAATGAAAAACCCTTATATTGATTGTAAGGATTGTATTCCTATTTTCGTAGGTTTTTGTTTGGTTGAGATAGTTTTTGGCTAGGAGTGAACCATTCCTTTTTATCGTGAGGACATTTTATCTTTGTCATGTTCTTCAGGTGTAGTTGATGTTGTGGATTGCACATTAGCATCACTTGTAATAGATTACAATCATTTGACCATTGTTTGTGTGGTTAGTACAAACACTTCTTGAAGCAACGATTCTCAGAGTTCATCTTTTGTTTTACTACCCAAAATGCCTAACTCTCTCCATTGAATATAAGTGTTAGAATGTTTAACTCATAATTCAACAATCCTAAGATCCTTTCTCACTTCTCTTCTTAAATTTTGTTCTATATTAACTTGCTCATGACTTTTTTTCTTGTCATCATGGGTTCCCATGAGTGTATATCCTCTACCCTTTCTATCCCTCATATTTTTAGTTTATGTCTTTTTTGCTAAAGGTGGAATAAGTGAAGTAGGTATTAACATAAATTTTTTGTATTATTCTAGAAAATACTTTTCATTTCCTCTTGTTCTTAAACAAAATTTGCCTTTCTTTCTTCTAGGTACCCATAACGCATCACACGACATCCATTTTTCAATCAAAGTGTTGATGTTTTACTTTGTTAAATTTTCTATGATCTATTCATTTAATGACATGATGTGTTGTGTAAACTTTTTCAATTCGTAGTGGTACAAGTAGACAAACTAATATAGGAAGCCATCATCCATAATTTGTTAATTCAAATGTGTTTATAATCGACGTTTTATGTTAAATGCACCAGGTTTCTGTATTTCCACATGTAATTTTTCTATGATTAATTTTTGAACATTCTATGGCAATTCCCAAAATTGTTCCATAAAATGCTCCTTTGTCTTTTCTTATGGTACTTTCTAAGGTGTATATAGATATTTTACTATAGACCATCCAAAGTCACCTTTGGAAAAGGTTGTTGAAAAACAATATCAATGATAATCCCATTTTCATCAAACAATTTCATTCCACCAAAAGTGAATGAACATGTCACTTGAACCTCACATAAAAGACATATAATCAAAGACCTTTATAGAGCCATTGACTATAGTATCCATGGTTAATGGAATAAAATTTTCAACCAAAGAATGAAAAATGACATGACCTAAACTTGATCATGCCATGTTGCAAAAGAAATGATTGAGTTCAGAATGTATATATACATGCTAAAAAACAAGCAACAAAGCAACCCACTTGAAGAACTAATTCCCAAGTGCAACAAAAAAATAGTTAGAATTGAGATGAAGAAGTTTTCACAAGTTTCAAGACTTGTTATACGTCAATAGTTAACATACAATAATGGTTGCTAATTAAAACATGAAAAGGTGCAAAAAATGTAGGTGGGAAAGGATGGAAGGACCTCATGTAGTAGCAATGTTGTTTAACCAAAGTTACAACTATTCAAATGTCAAATAAATGAACAACATTCAATCAATGTTCATTAATGTAATTGTTCAAATCTAAACAATTATTAAAGATGATGTTTAAGAAAAGGATTTTTCAAAATTGGAAGATGGATTTATATACATATGGATTTTATGTATATTGTAATACCCTTCAAGGCCAACAATTGGGTGGTGAATATTTTTTTGTTTGTAGAGATATTAAAGTAATAAAAGAATGCATTCTTTCAATAGTTGTGTATTTTTTTGGGCAAGTTCGAAAATTACAAGCCTTTAACACAAAGCATTTAATTTTTTTACTTCCCTAATTATATGTTTAAGAAATTCTAGAATTCTATGATGTGCAAAATTATTTGTTTAAAAAAATAATTTAATTACTATTTAACTTGACAAACTATCATGTTGCACGTAATTCATTCATCATTCTAAAGCCCACAATTTGCAATTTCCAAATTTGCCAATAAGTTTGGAAATAATAATGGATCTTCCAATTTTTGAATTCTAACAAAGGTTGAGGTTGTTAACATAAATGAAACCATAAGGTTTTTTTTATATTAGATTGGTACAATTCCTCACAACTATGAAATTAACTATGTGACATTTCCAAAAGTCTTATTAAAAATCATATATGCATAGCATTTTCAAAAAAATATTAAACATGTAGAAAGAACATTGTAAGAAAATATTATTAATTGTTTCATGAATGAAACTTTTATTTATGAGCATTGAATCCCACAACAATTTAAAGGTTCTTGAAATGCTTACATTCTTTATTCTATTATACTACATGGTATATAATCACTATCAAAGTATCTCAAATTAATAAATATTATTTGCAAAGGTGTTTTAAAATTGTATTTTCCACCATAAGGTCAATTACAACAATAAAAGGGTTATTGAATGCATAGTCCTTACTTTAAGGCAAGGTCCAATAAATTCCATATGTCATAAAACAAAGTGATGTAGTCCCCAATAGCCATCAAAAGGTCCCAAAAGTTGTTGAAATTATCCTAACAACTATTAAATTGAAATCTTGATATTTAATTCAAATATGCCAAAATGTTGGCAAAATGACTAGTCAACATTATAAATAATTAGTGAATATTGAACATGTTTTTCATTAGAATTCATATATATGAAAGCTATGAAATTAAATTGTAGTAGATGAAAGTGAATGCATATTCATTGTTTTAAGCCATGGCCCATCAAATTCCAAATATTGAAAACCAAATTGTAATCACATTTAAGGATTTCAATAGTTGTTGTAATGGAATCTTGATATTTTTTTTAAAGATTAAAAAAACTTGACAACATTGTTGGTAAACACTAGTAACAATTGAAAGACCTTAATCAATATACCAATAGGTTCATTGACATTATAGCAATTTCCAAATCTAAAATGTTGATTAAGTAATAGTGAAAGCTACAAAGAAGAGGAGGTGGAAGAGACACGGGCATAACTAGAAAAATTCAAGGCAAAAAATAGGAACATCACAATGGCACTAAAGGGAAAGCTTGGTGGGTTTTCATCAAAGTTACCAGTGATTACAAAGAATATTTTGACAAATCAAGAAGATATGAAGATTGACATTGAATGTTCAAACAATGATGTTATGTCTAAAAAACTTGTTGAAAATGTGGGTGTATGGGCCAACTTAGATGTGTTCTTAAATGGGGATCAAATTGAAAGTTAACATTTTTGCAAGATGTGAACCTAATAAAACCTCTACAAATGCAATATGTTTTTATGGTATCTAATAAGCATTTTGGCAACATAGTTACTACATGAGTGTGTAAGCATGAACTATAAGCTTGTGAATGTGACCAATGAACATGTGAACCTAACTATTGTGAACATAAAAGAATATTTGAGAATATTTTTTCCACATAGACAAACAAAATTCTTTCTACATGGCAAAAATATTCCATCTACATTGATGGGATATTTTAATCACAAAAAAAAATATCTTTTTTTAGGGGTAAGAATAATAGAATGTAATTACCCAATATAATGTTGTGCATTATTAATCAATATTCAACTAAAACACTTAATTTTACATGTGACTTCTCACATAATGAAACATGATTCGTATCTACCAAATGTATGAATCAACATTAATCCAATCCTTTAGTAAATAAAAACATTATAAATAAAAACAATAAAAATTGGTGCAATTTTTGGCCTTGGAACAAAACAAATAGCCATAGTTATGACATTCTTGGTGCGAGAATGTTATGGAAGCCCAAAGAAGCAAGAATTTTAAAGAATTTTAAAAAAATTTATAGATCAACCAGTGTAATTTGGTAAACATTCGCGGGTAAATAATGTTATGACAAGGTGCTAAATGAAGAATTTTAAAGAATTTTAATGTGCAAAATGAAGAATGTCATAACTATGCAAATAGCATCATCTTGAGTGTTACAATGGACATTGTTTTTCTTACAACTTTTAGTGTCATTTCTTATTATTATTCCTACCTATGTAGAAGTAACAAAATGAGCCAACAAGTGACAAATTTCATTACAACTCCAAGTCAAGAAATGAATGAAAATTTCAAACTCCCCACAAAACATGACCTGCTACAATATGTAACATAGCACATGTGTTTACATGGCACCCATTTCTCATGCATCCCCAATAAGTTTGAAATCATAATCACAAAATCCATGTAAGTGCAAACAAAAAAGTTCCCAATTGTAACTTCATATTATTTATTGTTTGAAGTTTGACCATAGATAATCTTGTATATTTGTCCATATTTAAGAATAGTTGGAACCTCCAATGGTGGCTTGAAAGTCATGTCAAAAAGCCAACCAACCTCCCACCGATTGTAGTGTTGTTTTGACATCATAAATGGGAGTGTGCATCAAACAACCTTCCCATTCCATATTTTTAGCCATCATATTGCATTTGTTGGTTGATTTATTAAAACATAACATTTCTCACCAATTTTTTTTAAAGGATGGATAGGTTGTTGTTTATTGAAAACAAATCACATTTCCTCAAAAAACTTGACCTCGTATTGTGAGAAATTCATCCCTTCTTGCACATGCCAATTATACAAAACCATTGGTTTGTCAATTGCATACCTACACTTTGTACCCCCCACGCAACGATTCATGTTATTTGCATAAAACTAAAACCTATGAAGCTTGAGGGGTGCACTTGTGAATTGAAACAACAAACTTTAATAAGTAGGGGTAGGAACATCAATGGTGGTCGATTTGGTAATTATCCTTTTGGTACAATAATGCCTACTGGTTTTTGCAATGTTGAACAATAGATGTGTGAATTAGGGGGACATCATTTTATATGCGGCATTCCATCTCTGCATGGAACTTCAAAGATCTCAACACAATTAATGATATCCATAACCTCATATTAATTAATGTTATAGGAAGGCCACTCAATTTGGGCCATAGTGAATTAGCACCCGCTAGTGCACCATCCAATGGATGCCCATTATTATTTAGTTGCAAATATGAACCTCAATTGAATTAATATTTGGGGTGAAAGCACACTAAAGGTGAACCACTTTTGTTCAAAAAAGGTGATGTATAACAAGTATTATAGTACAAAATAAGCTAAAATTTTGATGGCATCCTTTGGTTATCTTAAACACAAGTGGATCCAAGCATGGTAAAGTATGCCAAAAAGGTAGTCCTAAAAATATTAATTTAAAAAACAGTCTCTTTTCAACATTAACATTTTTAAAAATATTAAAAACCTATTTAAATTTCATTTTGAAATCATAAAGCATTTCATTGAGTTTATTGTAAGTTGTACGTAAAGTTTGAAAAATTTATATATAAGAAAACTGGATGAAAAGTATGTTCTAAATTGGTTGGTTATTCAAATTTTCCAAAATACTTTTACATTAAAACTTTGATAGATTATGATTAGAATATGAAAAGTTGAAATTATATCCATACACACTAGGCCTTCATCAACTTGAAAATATAATTATTCTAATTGGTGTTTTACTTTCATGTACTTGTAATTTAATTTTGCAGAATTGCGAAATGTACTTTTTGTACTTGCATTTAAAAAAAAACTTAAATACATATTAAAACATGTGTTTCTTCAATATTATGCAATGAAGTCAAAAAACTTATAATTGTTGATCATTGATTTAAACAATATTCATGGATTCAATGCATTAAAGTATATTTTATGGATACTTTCCAAAAAAATAGCAAGTGTATTTCGTTGACATACTTTACCATGCTTATGCCCAAGTAAAAGATTTTAGAGTTTGCACAACAAAATTTTTGAACTCAAAGTTCATTTTGATTCAATAGTTAGATGAAGAGGATTGGATAAAATCAACGTACATAAAATATATAACTTATAGTTTTTCGATGGCAATAGGGATTCATGTTTATGATTCATGAAACATTACCAAATAAAAGAAAATCGAAAAAATAATACAATGTCCATTTATAAAATCTCTTCCTCTTTGATATGGTAATGGTTTTTCCTACAAATAATATATTATTATGCATTCATTGTTAAACAAATGTAAAAAAACACATTTTTTGAATGATTTCATCCAAAAACTTTAAATTTCTAAATTTTCCTAGATGTAATTGATGTATATCAATATCATACACCATAAAAAATTTTATCAAAGAATTCCATCCACAATTGCTTAGTTTTAAACTATATATTCAAAATTTCAAACTTTGTGACAAGTATTATTTTGTCACAAATATATTTTATACGTTCAAAAAATTTCAATGTTTATTGAATTTTTCAAAATAATTGATTAAATGAAGTCTAAAGATAATCAAATATACTTTTAAAAACAAAAATAATCCAAGATGTGATGTCCATACATTACCAAAAACTTAAATTGCAGAAAGATTTTATGTGTGACTACAATTTTGGGGGGTGCTTAGTGTGTTTTCACCCTTTGGTTTCATCTTGGTAACCAAATTTGTAAGGAATAGGTCTCATATATAGCTAGATAGGTAGGAAAATATGTAACTATTAGGTAAATAGATAGTTTATATGAAAGTAAAGGCTAATTTTTCTACCTACCTACTAATGACCCACAAGAAGAAGAAAAATCAAACTAACCATCATGGTTAGTTAAGGAATTGGAACACAATAGAAAATTGATTCTTTACCACTTACCATCCATCCTTCATGGTGCATTGGTGGGTGCTAATTCACTATGACCTTCAATTTGCACATGTGATTTTTTAATCTAAATGTTGACATTTGCAAAAATGTTTTTGACACAAACATGCTTATGTGAATCCCCTTATGATCTTGGAGGCAATTTAGGCTTCATGTATCTCTGAGATCTCTTCCATTTCCATGTGTGTGATTTTATTTGTGAAAGATGATCTTGATGCATATTAATTTCAAAATTATGTCTACAAGTTGTTTCGAGTCACCAAATTGGATTGTTTTATTTAGAAATTCATTCCTATCATGCCCTTGACTTCATGGACCACCCTTCTTGAAATAATATTACAATGTTGTTTGCTTGAAAGCTTGAACATAATCATCAAAAGTTATAGCATTGTAACGTATAAGCAAGCTCCCCATTTCCCCAATTTATGAAGCAATATGTTATGCATTGTTTTTGAGAGGTTGTAGATGGGCATGTTTTCAAGTTCAGTTCCAAAGTGAATTTCTACAAAAATAATATATGTATATTAATGTCATTTTCAAATGAATTTAAAAAATTGTAAACATGCCATTCATACAAGATTGGATGGAAAATGTGAAGGAAGGATTAAAATGTTATATGTATCATAAAGCCCCCACTATTTGACATGAAAGTGCAAAAACTTAGCCAATTTTTCAACTCTTAAAGCCTAATTGCATCTACAATTCCCGAGGAATATCAGCAACACCAAATAATTGTAAGATGAGCACCTACTTCTTCTAATGAGGTGGCATTCTTGTATTTATAACACAAGGCCTGGTGTTGTTTGCACATCTTTGGTTTGATTTACTACTTTGTGTGTTTGTTCATATATTGAATCTAGTGGAAATAACATGTTTGCTCCCTATCAACCATTAATTCACTTGGATCCCCACCACCATACATGATTCACATTACTTTCCAATTGATTTGAAAAACTATATTAGCCCCCAACTTCAAGTTCAAAATGTAAGAAAAAATCTGGGCAAAAAATGGTTAGGTGGTTCAAAAGTGGCATTTGAAAGGCCATGATTTAACACTAGTGATTTTTTTACGATTTTAAGAATTATCAAACCATGAATCCTATAAGTATCCCATGTGCTTTTAATCATATATATTAATAAGTCAACTTATGAATATCCTTAAACATGTGTTTGATAAAAAAATCCATGCAAAAGATTAAAATTTTGGATCTAAAATGGACTCTTGAAAATAAAAATTTATAACAATCACATCATTTAAAACTTTGAAAATTATATATATATATATATATATATATAAGGAAAGTTTCAATGCACTTCACTAATAAATTCTTCATTTGATGATGTTTTATTTTCTATGTTTTATTTTGGCACTACTTTGACATACTTTTTGAATCCACATTTTTAAAGATGATTTTTATTTAAGTTTATGACAACATGAATAATTAAAAAATTGACAATGTTAATTTTGATATAGCTTGAAATTTTACATTTGTATGTAATCCAATAAAATTACAAGTGTGATAGTCCACCCATCTTGAACACCTTTTTCACTACCATGGTCAACATTAAAATGAGGACAAGAGAATGGCCACCTACTTTAGGTGAAACAAAAGATTTCATCAAGGAGGTGTGTAATATTTCATTACTCAAATTAACATTTTTCCAATCTTCCAAACAATGATGTATTTTAATATTTGGTCCTTAGTTTCATTGTGGGTTTTTTGTTTATAGACTAGTGAGTTGGTTATAAACGTTACAAGAAAGGTGTGCATCATGTTGGAGGTGCAGTTGATTTGGTGTTGGCTAACCTTCCAAAAGGCCTACCTATTCTAGATCTTTCAATTCCATTAGATTCTACTCCATCATGGAATGAAAGGAATCCAAAATTCTTCAACATTTTGTTTTCATTATACAACTCATTTTTGGATGATGATGCAACTTTTTCCATATTTTATCTAGATGATCCAAATGTCCTTAAGGACATCATGGGATACCTTTCTAGTAACAACTTCAAAATTCATCAAAAATGGTGGGTGGTGAACATAGGATTCAAGATTTCTAAACCCAAATATCCTTTAAGATGGTTTTTTTTCATTGGTTCTTGTGTTGTGTTTGATTCTACTTACAATTCCCAATGCTACATGTTCATACTTTCCATTTTGGCATCAAGTTCAATAATCTTTTGTTGATTTCAACTTCTCCGGGTCAATTGAAAAGGTTTTGTCATTTTAATACTGACATTCACCTACATAATGATTTAATTGTTTTGTTCTTTGACATTATGATGAGTAGGGCCATGTTGCTTGTTTAGTCCTACTCCTTTTAAAAACATTTGCTTGCTTAGACAACCAAAAGATTTCAAGTTGAAATATGATGAATTGGCCTTTTTTAGGTTGGACATCACATGGATGATGTTTTGATGAACAATGTTGATAGGCATAATCAATGTCTTCAAAAGGATGGTGTTCCATGGTGTGGAGCAAAAGAGAAAGATTTTGTCCTCCTCTTTGCACTAATTCAAGCTTGTTGTGTTTATGGGAACACTATGGTGGATTTAACCATTGGTTTAGGCATGCTTCCAATTTGACTTGGTCAATTTTGCTCTAATTTTTGGTTGTACAAATTCCTAGTTCATTATTTACAAGGTTTTTTTTGGGGACATTTATTTGAACATGTCATAATGAGAATAAAAATGTTATTGTTTTGGAGGGAAACAAGGAAATGTTTGACAATCTTTTCAAGCTATTGGCCAATGAACATTTTGATGGGTTACTTGATGAAAAACATGATGATGAGGCTTAAATGTTTGTGGATGAAAAAGACATTGGCCTTGTATTAAAGCAAGGTCATAAAGATGTTTTTTGTAAGTAAATGCATTCTACATTTTTTGACCTTACCTTCCATGCAAAATTGGATTTACATGTGTGATCTTATTTTCATTTATTTGTTGTGCAGCAACATGACACCACCACTAAAAAGAATTCAACCATTTTATGCTCAAAGAGGCTATGTAGCAACCCTTATTGTCACACATGTTGTGTTGTCTTCACCTTCTTTTTCCTTCATTCTCCTTGGCATGATGGTGGTGTTGTGCAATATATAGACCATAGGGCATTGGATTTTGCCTCAAGTATTGAAGCAAATGGTTCAGGAAATTAGGCATGTCATTATTTACGGTCGCATGGACATGCAAAATGGATTGCCTTTAGTTTTTTTATCTTCAAATTTAAAAGATGTTTTTTGGACTTGCTTTCCTTGCCCAAAAAAAGGTTTGCCAATGGAATGTCATCACACAATTTAATTCATGTTGGATTTAATATTCATTGGTTTTTTTTTCCTTTGTTTCACTTGTCTTGACATGTAGTGTCATGACGTTCAATGTCATAAGGGTGTAAATCCATAGTAAACTCTATTGAACAAAAAGACTAAAACCAGTCAAAGGTAGAAACTAATCAACCAAAAAAAGATGCATGCACATATATATACAATGCACAAGAGGAGGCTGAGATGAAATTGTCATGTATATTAAATTGAAAAGAAGGAAAGAAAAACGTAGTGTATGTAAACGGTGGCCATGTAATAGCCGCTATGAACATTTAGAAATCCAATCTGACTATGGAAGAAACTTTCCATGACAAAGGAATTCTAGAAAAATTGACAAGAGAAGGGAAGAGCTTGGCCTTTTATACAACCATCAACAAAGCTGAAACCCTAAATAAACCATAACCCTAAAATACCTAATAATGTGTAGTACCCTAAAAACGTACATTAACCCTAAAGGCATGATTGGCATGCCTGTAACTGACCGTCATGTATGAGGCCATGCATACGGCCATGACACACTTAGATTAAGGCTCCAAATAAAAATCTTGGTTTACGTTAACCTTTCTTTGAGTGTTGAAAGGAAAATTTGAAATTAATGTGTATTTCGTGTGTATTTGAAATATGATCATGGTTAGAATAATGTGGATGAAAACTATGTTGCAACGCTTTTCTTTATTTGTCAAATATACTACCATATGAATGGTTATCGTATTAAACTACAAAGCACAATTACTAACACATTTTTCCACACATCGATTTGGATGCTTTGGATGGCTATATGATTCATGGAATTGCATTTGGAATGGACATTGAATTGATTTTTAAATTTCATTTTCACATATTAATAAAAAAATGTGTTGTTTTCCCCAACCATGTTATTCATACACTTTAGACCCATAGTTCGATCACAATTGTGAAACATTCTACCATTTTATTCCTTACCATACTAGTCCCTATAAAAAATTGGATGGTGATATACTTTTTTTTATTCATGTTATTGATGAAATAAACAAGTTACATGAAATCTTCAACAATTTATTTATATCCAATAATATGAAAAAATCAAAATTTTGGATTTCCATTGCTTGTAAATATAGGCTAACCATCTCTATTATGTGTGACATTATCCATATAATTAATAAAAATCATAATATTGGATTAAAGACCTTGTGAACAAGTTTTGAACAATGATATTATAATGAAATAAATATTCCATTTGGCTATTAATATTAAAAATTAGTGCATTATCATGTAATTACATTGAATTTTTTTTCATTAAATTTTTTTTTTCAACTACTCATTTTCAATTGTTTTAAAAAAAAACAATGATTCTCCCCATAAATAAATTGATTGTGGATACATATTTGGTTTCATAATATGGAAGGTGGGAAAAGTGGCATTAAAGAATGTTCTTGTCTTTTGTTTTCCCTTTTTTTTTGTCATGTATGGTTCCTTGCTATAATTTACCATTGTTTATCCCAAATGCCAAAATTAACATAACAACACATCTTGGGTTTTGTGACCAATTTAAAAATTGATTATTGTTTTTTTCGATCATGTTTATAATTTACTTGGTCACAAAAATTACCAAGTAATTGCAAAGGATGTCAAGATGCCATGTGGCATCATGGTTTTGTAACTATAATCAATATGACAACTTGTTCAATTTTTGGGTCAATATAATATTATTTTTAAATTTATATTAATATATCTAAATGATTTAAAATTAAGAATTCAAAAAACCATTAACTTTTACAATTAATAGTAATTAATAACAATTCAATTTATAATGATGATGATGTGGCATGCCATGTGTCAACAAGGTGTTATAACTAGTGGTCAACTTCATGACTCATGACACTAATTTCAATAAAATTATATTTATTGATTGGTCAAAAGTGTTTAATGCCAAAACATGTCTTTTATAACTTGTCCTATACAACTATAATGTTCAACACGATTAAGGAAATGATTAAAAATGTTTAGACATTAGTAGTTAATTTAATGACTCATGACATTAATATCAATAAAATTACATTTATTGATTGGTCAAAAACATTCATATGTAAAAACATGTATTTCATGTCTTGTCCTATGCAACTACAATGTCCAACATGATTAAAGAAATGACTAAAAATGTCTTAACAAGTAAAAGTTAACCTTATGATTCATGCAGCTAATAAAAATGACTAAAAAAATAATTACAATCACATAAGACTAATCATTTTATTAGCCAAATTTAATTTAAATAACCTAGTTTACTTTATAATTTATCAATATTTAGTCATATTTAGCCATGTATTGTTTCAATAGTGAGCTTTTTTTAATTAAAAAAAATTTAGCCAAATATAACCTAAATATTTGAATTTAGCTTAATTTCTCATTATTTAACCATGTTTAGTCAAAGTAATTATGTTTAATTTCATTTATATTATTTAAACCATGTTTAATTTAAATAATTGTGTTTTAAATGGTTTAGCCATATTTAGCCATGTTTAGCTTAAATAGTTGTGTTTGGTTTAATTTCTATATTAATTTAACCATGTTTTGCCTAGGTGATTTATTTTAACCAAAATTATTTAAAGTATTTGTGTTTAGCCATGTTTATACTAACTTAGTTTATGTCTAACTTAGATTAACTTAGTTTAGTTTGGGTCTATTTTAAATTAGCCTAGGTCTAGCCTAGCTTAATTTAAGTTTAACCTAAGTAAGTCTACCTTAATTTAATTTAAGTTTAACTTAAAGCTAAAGTATTCTTAACTAGGTTAGACTAGGTTAATTTACTTTTAACATAGGGAGGCCTAAGTTAACCTTAGCTAGATTGGTAGTAGTAGGTAGGTTAACTTATGTCAACCTAGGGTGGTCTAATTTAATTCAAGGCTAATGTTTTAAATTTTTATCATGTTACGTTTTATAAACTTAGTGCAAAAAAATGTGGCAATCCAATGGATGAAGACTTGAACCTCAAAGTGGAGGTGAGGGGTTCAAGTCCTTGTTCTTGTTACTTATGATACCTAGGCCATTTAACCTAAGTTAGTTAATTTAATCTAAGCTACCTAGGTTAGGAGGTTGAGGTTTATTTTCAACCTAAGCCACTTAGCCTAAGTTAGGTAGCCTAGGTTAATTACTTGGGCTACCTAGGCTAGGCTAGGTTTATTTTTGCTCATGTGTGATGATTCATAATTAAACATGTGTTTATAAATATTTTTGCACATGTCATCCATTTATCAAAGTGTCTTTTGTCTCTTAGTTGAATAAAACATTTAGGTTGACATGGCATGCATTTTACACATCAAACCAAAGTTAATGATGTCATGGAATTTCAATATTGTAAAAAAAATCCTAGTTGATAAGATGATTGGGCTTTGCAACTATATGTCATTTGTGACTCAATGGGTGAAAGAACATGGGTAAATAACAACTCAATAGTCATTAGTTGTGAATGTCTATTCTAATTAATACAGTAAAAAAAGCAAGTTGCAAAACCCAAAACGTGTTTTTGTGTAAAGTGTGCCTTCTCATGTCCATGTATAACATGTATATGGAAGGGTGAAAATAATGGTCATTTGCCTTGATTCATCCATGCATGTGGGTCATGAATATAAATAAGGTAATTAGGTTTGGATTTTGGCATAAAAACATTCAATTTTTTCCATCCATAAGCTTTGTGGGCTAATAACATCATCCACGACACTGCATAACATTCATCCATGTGCATAAACATTCATCCTTTGACATATTTATCCATGTAGATGGATTGTTTTCACTTTAGGCTCTAGGTTCATGCGCAACCCATCCTCACCCCTTAATATGTTTGAAATTGCTTTAATAACTTTGCATGCACTTCTTCTAACATTACATCAAGGTTTACAAACTCTTGCCAAACAAATTGATCATAGATACTCACTTTGGCCTAATTCTTTATGGCAGTTCTTCCTTAATCAAATGGTGATGTGTAGTACTTTGAAAGGAGAAAATTTCTACAACTTGATTTTCAAAGCTTGCGATTCCTTCTACAATTCCCACTCCTTTACCATCATCACTTTCTAATCATTGTTATAAGTTTATTGAGCTTGTTTTAGTGCTTCATGTAGTGCACTAAGTTATTTTTATTGATTTTGCAAAGTATCCTCAAATCTTTTGAGCTCTTAATACAAAGAATTTTAATTTCTTTTCCTTGAATTTTTTATTTATTGGTTCATTTACATAATTTCAATGTCCGCAAGTTGGCAACAACTTCTTGGTGACACTTTTGACTTTCTTCTCTTCCATTTCTACTAAAACCTCTACATCATCAACAATTTTCTTTGGGTTCTTCACAACACTTTTCCTTTTCAACACTTTTGTTGGTGTAATTCCATGATCTTCTTCTTTGTTGACTTTAATATTGTTTCAATCTTTTGATGGGCAATTTGGCTTTATGTTAAATCTATTACAATTAATTGTGAACATTTAATGTTTTTAGGCTAGTTATGGTTGTTGTTACTTCCTATTGCCCTTTCTCCAGTGACTTCACTTATGCCACTAGCTTTGATGTGTTGTTCTCCTAATCTTTAATATGTCTTTCAAATTCAACCTTTTTATTTCAATTTGCCACTTTGTCTTGGACTTCTTCTAATTGTTTAACATTAAAACTTTCATTCTTGTTTTTCAACTTTTCAATTTCTTCATCTCATTCACGTTCCTTTCAAATATTTCGTGATGTTTCCTTGAAATGCCCAAATGACTTATTTTAGTTTGTTGTTGTCTTTGCCATTGTGACCTTCCTTTTTTGTAGTAAAAACAAGTTTTTGGTTGGTCAACAATCGTTGATTTGGGTTGAAGTCAATATGGTTTCTTCCTTTTGTTGAATTACCAATGTTATTTCCATTGTTTGATTTCCCATTGCAATCACCTAACTATTCACTTCTTGGATTGTGTGAATTTGTTATAGATCTTTGATTTGCATAGGTGGTGTGTTACCAACCACGTTGGTTTTTAGTGACTTTGAGTCAATGACTTGCCCTTATGCATTTTGTATTTTGTTAATGAGAATTTCCTTAAGCTACACATCTAATGTTGAACATCAGTATGTTCTACCATTGCATCATCCAATGCCACTACCTCAACATTCCAAATATGTACAACTTGATTTTCAAATTTTTTTGTCCAAACCATTATAATGTTCAACATAATTTATGAGTTTAAAACAATTTTTCTTTTTTGGTTTTATTTACACTACACCAAAACATGGTTTTCATGATTAAGACAACTTGCAACTACTATCCAAGTATAGTCATGTAATCATATTTGGACTTTAGTTGTTGTCATTATTTTGACTACAACCATTATTAGGACTACATGACTATAAATATGACTATATGACTATAAATTATGACTACACAATTAATAATCATGTTGAATATGGTTGACATTATTTGACCAACTATAAAAAATTTAAAGAAAAATGAAAATGTAACTAAATTTAATACAAATTCAGCCTAGTTTATCCAGGTATAACCTAGTATAGCCAAATTTAACTTAAATAACCTACTTTTGCCAAAATTGGCATAATATAACGAACTTTATTTGAAATAACATACTTTAATCAAGTTTAGTCTAATATAGCCAAGTACCACCAAATACAATTTAATTTAGCCAAGGTTAACCTAAATAAACTATTCTTGCTAAGTTTAACCTAATATAACCAAATTTACCATAAATAATTTACTTTAGCCAAATTTAACATAGTTTAGCCAAGTGTAATTTAATACAACCAAATATAATATAATATAGCCAAATATAACCAAGTTTAATCTAAATAATTTAATTTTGCCAAATTTAGTTTAATATAGCATAATTAAATGATATATAGTTTAATTTAGCCAAAATTAATCTAATATTTCCAAATATAACCAATTATAATTTAATTTAACCAAGTTTAACCTAGATACCTGACTTTTACAAGATTTAACTTGATTTAATTAAGTATAACCTATTATAAACCTAGTTTAACCTAAATAACTTACTTTTGTCAAGTTTAGCCTAATATAGTCTAATTTAACCAAGTATAATTTAATATAACTAAATTTAGCATGATATAACCAAGTATAACTTAATTTAGCCAATTTTAACCTACATATCCTACTTTCACCAAATTTAACTTAATATAACTTAGTTTAACCAAGTATAATTTAATATAACCAAATTTAGCTTAATATAGTTAAATATAATCAAATATAATCAAGTATAGCTGAGTTTAGCCAACTTTAACCTAAATAACCTACTTTATCCAAATTTAGCCAAATATAATTCAATATAACCAAGTATAGCCTAGTTTAACCAAGTTTAACCTAAATAACCTACTTTTGCCAAGTTTAGCTTAATATAATATAATTTAACCAAACATAATTTGGTATAGTCAAATTTAACCTAAATACACTAATTTTGCCAAATTTAACCTAATTTAACTTAGTTTAGCCAAATATAGTTTAATATAACCAAGTTAAATTTAAATAACCTACTTTTGTCAAAATTAGCCTAGTATAGTTTAATTTAGCTAAGTACAACTTAATATAACCAAGTTTAACATAAAATAACCAAGTTTAACCTAAATAACCTACTTTTGCCAAGTTTAGCTTAGTATAACTTAATTTAGCCAAGTATAGTTCAGTATAGCCAAGTTTAGCATAATATAACCAAGTATGGCTTAGTTTAGCCAAACATAACTAAGTTTAACATTAATAACCTATTTTTGTCGAATTTAACTTAGTATAATATAGTTTAGCCAAATATAGTTTAATAGAGCTTAATATAGTCAAGTATAGCCAAGTTTAATTGAAATAATTTACTTTTGTCAAATTTAGCCTAATATAGTTTAGTTTAGCCAAGTATAATTTAGTATAGCCAAGTTTAATGTAATATAGCCAAGTTTAGTCTAATATAACTTAGTTTAACTTAAGTAGCCCCAAGGTAGACTAGGTTGCCTAGGTTTAGCCTAGGAAGACCTAGATTTGTTTTAAATAGCCCATGGAGGCCTAGGCTAGATTGTTGGGTGGCAAGGTTAGCCTAGGTCAACTTAGGTTAGCTTAAGGAGGCATAAGCTAATGTAGGCTAGAAAAACTTATTTTTTATATCTTTGTGATACCTTCACTTGTTACATAAAAAATGTGGTGGTGCAATGGCAATGGATTTTGCCCCTCAAAGTGGAGGTGAGGGGTTGAAGTCCTCTTACCTCCATCCTATGTGCTTCCTAGGTTCCTAGCGGAGTATTAATGGAGTAGCCTTCCTAAGAGGATGGTTAGGTGGTTGGCATATAGCCTAGGTTGTTTTTAAACCTAGGCTAGGTCACCTAGCCTAGCATGTAGGCTAGGGTGCCTAACATAGCACTTTTAGCCTAGTAGGTGGCCTAGGCTAAGTCCCAAGTGTCATTATTTGATTAAAAGTTGATTGCCATGTGGCATCATATGATTGGGTAGAAAAAAAATTTCATTATTTTGGATTGCCACGTGTCCATTCATAAATGGTTAATAAAAATTTGAATTTATTTTAAGCTACCACGTGGTGGCAAACTAGTAATCAGAATAAATTATATTTATATTTTAAAATTAAAATTTGATCATTGAGGATGTCTTGCAATCATGGAGGACATAATCACAAATGGCATTTACAACTACGCCATTTTTGGGGACTAGTGGTAAATACCATGGGGCCATATGGATTAGTAGTCATGTAGTCATGGCCATATACTTGGTTTAGGACTATAGTGCTAGTTGCTTATGTAATCATATTTTCCATGTTTTGGCATAATGTTATATCACCCTCTTGAAATGAAGATATTGTTAACTCAATAATTGATATTGATGTGGCCCTGTATTGGCATTGTATTTACATCTATGACAATTCGTTCCATCATAGTACAAGCTTATTTTTTGGTCACTATTAGTAGTCCCTCCTTTCCAACCCATTTCTCCAAATAATAGTGACCAATGATTGTAAGCGTTGACCCAACTAGAGTCTTTTCAAGTCTTTTCACTTTGTGTTGCACAATTATAATTTCATTTTGCAATTTCTATGAAAACCAAGTAATCTAGTTGACTAATTATTTCTTTCATGCCTACATTACTACAATAATAGCTTTCAAAACATACTTATTGCCTTGTCAAAATGTCATAATCTTTGTTAACATTTCCAATCTTGTCACCTTTTACTAGGTCAAGTCACAATCAAATGAACCAACAATGACAAAGGACCCAAGGGCTATGAGTTTTTTTATGGTCATTTGATTTTTCCAAAGAAAGGAACTTTTGAATGAACCATTTTGCAACATGTTACTAAAAATGCTTATAAGTGCCCCAATACATCACATGTTTTGTGTTAACCTTTGTTGATTACCCATGAATATTTTTTAAAGTGTGCATATTTTGCTAGATTATGTGTTTCATCTGGAAAATTGATCATAATTTCAAATCATACCAAAATATGTTAATGGCATAGGCTTTAATTTTTTGTATCATAAGTTAAAATTTTGTTCTATATGTCAAGTATAATGCACCTACTTGTTCAATTGTGATTGCACCCTGCTAACCATCCATTTTGGCAATTAAGTATGGATTCAACAAGGTACATAATGATCTTTCTTAGTTCTAGTGAATTAACTTCCCATTGCCACTTATAATTGGTCCCATGCAAGGAAGATTAAAAATTCAAGCAACTCCATCCATTCCCAAATCCATTTGTTGACCTTGCAACTTTGTGATTTCATCAACATGAAGAAAACTATAGATCGAATCCTTCACCATTGGCTCATCAACTTGATTCAAGTCAAACTTCCTCATGTGTGCCAATCTTGCCTTTTTTGCACATTCTACACCCTTATTTTCTATTGCCCAAATGATCCCATGTGTGCATCTTGTAAAATTAATATTTTCCCAAGTATTTTTAGAATCATTGGTTTTTAAAACTCCTCCATTTGCCATTGTTTTGGAACATTAACCGTGTTGACACTTTTTAAGATTAGCTTCATCTTGTTGATTATTTCAAGGATAATTTGTTCCTTGTAAATGTTGAACCAATTCCAAAAAACTATAATCTACTATCAATTTAGAGGTTTTTGAAGTTCTTTGTACAACCTTACAAACAAGATATTTTCGATCTCTAAATGTCATTGTTTCAATGTTGTGAAAGGAACAAACCTATTTTCTTGCTTCACATTTTGGTACTTCCACACCTTTAGTAAAACTTGTGACATTTTCTACTTCTTTTTGTAGTTGCTATACTAGTTTGGTAGCACCTTAAAGTCTTTCCACTAATTCCTCCTACTTCCACATATTTCAAAGGATATAATGAACCTACTTTTTTACCTTCTTGCTATAATTGAATCTTCTCAACTTTCTATTATATTTGCTAGAGTTTATTGACTTTATCTAATTAAATATCGGTTAGTCCTCCTCTATCCATTCTATATCATTATTAATTTCCCCTCTTGCGATTAGTTCAAAGCAATATTGAGTTGTTCTAGGGCAATTTCTTTTGTTTGGCATTGTTTCCATGGCCTATTCCATTAAAAGGAAAATGAGGATTTACAATTGTCTCTTGAAACATTTTTAGTTCTAGTTAATATTTATGACTAAAAATCAATGTAATAACAAACAACAAGTCATAACTAACTACCAGTTGCATGCAACAAATGAATCATTTTGTTATAAAATGCATACATATTTAGAATGTATGTGTAGTTGCAACTATTTTGGTGACCAATAATTCGTTGCCATGTGGTTTAAACATAACCAATCCAAAATTGACAAATGGAAACATTATAAATTCATAAATAAAAAAAATTCCAACTATTTGATCAAACAATATAAAATTACAACATGTGGCACAACTATAACCAATCCAAATGTGACGTGGCCACCTAGGCTAACCATACAATTATGTCGTATAAAATTTAAGTTAAGCCACATAGCCACTTAAACTACCTATGGGTTAGGGCCATGTGGTCATGTAAGGCTAGGTCACATGGCCACCTAGCACAACAACACATTATGAGTTTTTTGATGAGTCAAAGAAATAACTATTGTCCTTTTTCACTATAATTGTAACTATTTAGTCACAAAAATCACTATGTATATCGTTGCAAAGGCCATTGAAATGTCATGTGATGTCATGGTTATGTGACTATAGTTAGTGTGATAACTAGTGGGTTTTTTTGGCTAGATTTATTATTATTATTGAAATTGTAATAATATGTTTTAATTAAATTAAAATAAATAAATTAAAAATACCTTGACTTTTGCAACTAGAATAACGATTTCTAGTTTCACAACATGATGATGTGGCATTCCAACAATGCTAAAACATGTATTTTACGACTTGTCTTATTTGATTACAATGGGAGAAACAACTAAAAAATGGCATATAAGAGACTTTTTAAATGACTATAAAATTGATTATAGTTGAATAGGACTAGTCCTATTTGTCAACATCATGATTCATGTCATCGATTTGATGATTAATTTCATTTATTAGATAGTTGAAAATATTGTTGCTCTTTGTGATTAATAATGACTCGGTCTTTCATATGATGATGACATGGCATGTCATTTGGCAACAAGGTGTCACAAATTTTCATGGTAATCCATGATTTTTTGTGACACCATAAGATTTTGTGTCTTGAATTTGTGGCACTAATATTTGTCATGGCATGCCATAATTTTTTGTGTGTCATGAGGTTTATGAAATCACAAATTCACATGCATGTGTATGTGTACTAAAAAAATTATTATTAACTTGTAATTATGACTACAATATTAATAGTCATTTTGAAAAAGGTGACACATAACTCCTTTACTTTTTAACTACTTAACACACTAACTTAGGTAAACATACCTATTATTTAACCTATGTATGTAGGCTATTTAGTAAAAACCTTACCTTGTAAGTTACTTAAAAAGACATAACAAATTTATTACATTTAATATGTTTAAATATACCTAAAATAGGTTACCCTACTAGTAGGTTAACCTAGGTAGGCTTGCCTAGATTCTTAGTTTTAAGTTTTTTGCCAAGTCAACTTGGGTAGCCTCATTACAAAATATTTTATCAAGTTTGTAACCACCACAAATTTGTGTGACTAGATGTGACTATGATGCAATTAGATGCGACTAGATGTGACATAATTATCTTAGATTTATTTTTTTTTGACCTAAGAGTGCCTATGTTAACCTTGGCTAGGTTGGTAGGTAGTAGGTAGGTTGATCTAAATCAACTTAGGGTGGTGAAGGTTAATTCAACGTTAAATTTTTGAACTTTATTACTTTGTGTTAAATATAATTAGTATAATAAAATGTGGTAGTACAATGCATGAAGACTTAAACCCCAAAGTGAAGGCGAGGGGTTTGAGTGTTCACTCTTGCAACCTATGATACCTAGCCTAGGGTTAAACCTAATTGGCCTAGGCTACTTATAGGAGTAGCCTAGGGTTAAAGTGGGTAACCTAAGTGGCATAGTACCTAGCTTAGGCTAGGAAACCCTAGGTTAGTTAGGTGGGTTAGGTCTTAAAACACTATTAAAAAACTAAGTGCCATCACTATTACAAAATGTGAGTGTAATCCACTAGTCCCCATTTAGTGGACTTGTGAATTCATTGCATCCCCACTAGGTTTCATTCATTGGGATTGATGAATTCATTCAAAATTTAATGAAAGCATTTGGTGTACATGGACACCTTTTTTTTATAGTGCATTTGGGAAGAGTCAATAAAAAAACTTTTAATGTTTATAGCTCACCAAATGTTTAAACTTTTAGTGTATTAATTTGTAATGTTTATGGTGCACCAAACCAATTTAGTTATATAATTTACAAACTTAAAACTTAGGAGAAAGATTATGGGATAAATTTTTAGTTGCAACCTTGTTGCAACCACTACCTATTACAAGTTTAGCCTACCTAATTTCATATTACCTATAAGTACTACTAAGTATTAGAGGTACCTAATACCTATTTATAATAGGTACTAGTGGATACTTAATACTTATTTATAGTAGGTACTAGTGGATACTTACCATATATTAAGTACTTTTTACTAGGTATAAGGTACGACATGTAGTTAAATATTAACCTTAGTACCTACTAGGTAATAGGTACCTATTTAATAGGTTTTAAGTCCTACCTTGGGTACTTATTAGGTCAACTTAATTTTACTCTAAGTACCTACTAGGTCTATTAAATACTTATTACATGTTTACTAATTAGTTTAAGTACCTATTAGATAGTTATTAGATATTACAAGTAGGACAAAAACACATCTTGGGTTTTGCGATTGGGCTTTGCGACTACATTTTAATCAGGAAGGACATATGCAACTATTCATTAATGAATTATTGAACCCATATCATTTAACCCATTTAATCACAAGGCCCAATCATTTTATTAATTAAGATTTTTAAAAATTTTGGCTTAATATTGAAATTCCATGTCATCGATGACCTTGGTATGACATGTAAAGTGCAAAACATCTCAACTTAGTCATTTTATTTGATTAAATGTTACAAAAGATGCCTTGATGCATGGATGACATGTGTTAAAAATATATAAACACATTATGAATCATTGCACATAACCAAAAGTCAATTTAGCCTAACTCACCAAGTCAACCCAACTTAACTTAGCTAAGCTAGCTATCTATGTTAAGCAATTTAGGCTATGGTGGCCTTGATTAAAAACAAATGTTGGACTCTTAAGCCAAGAAGCCTAACCTAGGCTACTTAACCTAAGCCAAGTGGCCTAGGTATCATAGGTTGCAAAACAAAGGATTGAACCCTTCACCTTCACTTTGGGGTTCAAGTCTTCATCCATTGCACTACCACATTTTTTATATCTATGATATTTAACACAAAGTTATAAAGTTAAAAAATTTTAGCTTTGAATTAACCTTGACCACCCTAGCTTGACTTAGGTCTACCTACCTACTACCTAAAACCTAGCCTATACCTATACCTCCCATAGGTTGATTTAAAATGAACTAGTTTTTCAACTTATACTACTTACTAACTTAGTTTAAGTTAACCAAGACATTCTTAAGCTTAAAAAAGCCTTAAGATAATTATGCCACATTTAGTTGCATCATAGTTGCATTTAATCGCATCTAGTCACATCTAGTCACACAAACTTGAGGTGGTTACAAACTTGATAAAATATCTTATAATGAGCCACCTAAGTTGACTTGGCAAAAATCTTAAAGCTAGGAACTTAGGCAAGCCTACCTAGGTTAACATATTAGTAAGGTAATATATTTTAGGTATATTTAAATATACTAAATGTAATAATTTTATTATGTCTAATTAAGTAACTTACAAAGTAGCTTATATTACAAAATTGGTTTTTACTAAATAGCCTACATACATAGGTTAATTTAATAGGTATGTTAACCTAAGCTAGTGCGTTTAGTAGTTAAAAAGTCAAAGAGTTATGTGTCACCTTTTTCAAAACAATTATAAATATTATAATCATAATTACAATTAACAATAAATTGTTTAGTACACATACACATGCATGTGAATTCATGACTTCAAAAACCTTATGGCACAAAAAAATGGCATTCCATGACAAATATTGGTGGCATAAATTCAAGACACACAAAAACTTATGATGTCACAAAAAATCATGGATTGCCATGAAAATTTGTGACACCTTATTGCTAAATGGCATGTCATATCATCATCACATGGAAAATTGGATCGTTATTAATCACAAAGGACAATAATATTTTCAACTAGTTAATAAATGAGATTAATTCATCAAATCAATGACATGAATCATGATGTGAAATTAATGTCACAAGTCATGAAGTGTTGCAACTACTAGTCAACCTCGTTGCCATGTGGCATGTCATGTTAACATCACATGACCATAAGTTGTTATTATTCACCAAAAGTTACAAGAATGAATGGAATTTTGTTATTATTTAATTTTGGATGATTAGAATACAGTAAAAAATACATTTTGGTAATATGATATTTGTGTAAAAACCATCAAGTCATGATATTGACCATAATCGCAAAATGATAATGCTATGTGGCACCACAATGTCTTTTACAACTACGCAATCATTAACATGAACTTGTACATAGTTACATTTGTAATAAAAAAATGACAATAATCGTTTTATTGATCAAATGTAAAACCCAAGATGTGTTGTTGTGTAATGTACATACCTACTAGGTACTACATACAAGTGGGTAGGTAAAATACCCTAGTCTAGTTATCTACTTCTGTACTATGGCCTAACTTAGCTAGTTACCTATTACTTAGCCCAGGTACCTACTCCATACTTAATTACCAGGTATTAGGTATTATGTACTCACTACATAGGTAGGTTATGTAGGTAGGTGGTAGACATAGTAGTTAACCTAAGGTGACTATTTTGGTTGCATGTTTGACTAATTGTATATACAAAGTTGCAAAAATACCATGAGAAATTGCAAGTGGAAGGATGAAACAAGTTATGATTACAACCTAGTTGCAAAAATGACCATTCATAATTGCAAAAAAACCATGAGAAATTGCAAGTGGAAGGATGAAACAAGTTATAATTACAGCCTAGTTGCAAAAATGACCATTCATAATTGCAAGAGGCTTTTACTTACACCTCGTCACAAATGAAGTGGTTACAAATGACAATATTTCTAGTAATGTTCCTTGGTTTAATTGTCGGTTTGATGTGCAAATCAGGCTGATTGTTTTGAATTTCTCTGCCCTATAAGCATGTTATATATATCAGCCGTCGACCGTTCTCATGAGACTTAATCCTTTCACTTTTTCTTTTGTTTCACAGCTCTGATCTTCCGCTCTATAAGACAAGTACGCGACGTCTTATAGCAGCAAAATTCAATCTAGGATAGCAGGCAAATATGAATCTGTTCCAGACTCCCGATGATTCAATATTCCTAAAAGATCCTGCAAAGTGTCGCTTCGGTTGATCGATATCTAACTGCATGCTTTTTATTTGGTTTCTTGATCATGTTAAAGTAGAATCCCAGCTGCAGCTTCTTTCATACAGAGCCGAAACAGAGTTTTCAAACTCTTGCAAAGTCCATGGGACGAGATAGCACTATGTCAATCTACAACCGTAGTGGTACTGATCTGATCGGCCCTTACACCCATGGGGATGGTGGACCTTCGCCTGCTCCTCGGCCTCCAGCTACACGGGGCATGACCATAATCATGCATTCTGCAGGAAGAGTTCCCAAGAAAGTGGGAGACGAGGATGGCAAGGGGGATGGAGATGGAGGTGGCAGCAACTGGACTAAGCGCTGTAGTGAGGATGGCGATGGAGGTGGGAGCAAGTGGACGAAGCACTGTAATGGGGATGGAGATGGAGGTGGCAGCAAGTGGGGTAAGCGCTGTAATGGGGATGGCGATGGAGGTGGGAGCAAGTGGACGAAGCTCTGTAATGGGGATTGCGATGGAGGTGGCAGCAAGTGGACTATTTAAGCGGCCCGGGAAATTTCACCCCGGGAATTCTTTTACAAAGTAATTTATTGCTGACCCAGGATAACCATGAGATCCATTGAACACAAGAAAATATTATTTCTGGGATTCAGCCTAGCTTAATTAGCTTTAATAGAATGGTTGAATTAAAGCTAATTAAGCTAATTTAATTCAACCATTTGATTTTCTAGTCAAGTCTTCAACAACTATTGTCATAATAACAATTAGTGTGTTATTGTAAATAACCCTTTAACTTGTTGATATTAGTTTTTTCCATGTCATGATTATTTATGGTAAACAATTCCACAATATTTTTATTTAACATTTTTTGTAATTTAAATGATCCCTTCCATGGTAGTCTAAATTTACCACCTTAATTTTTGTGGCTTTGGGCATCCATAACACCTATTCAACTTCTTGAAAACTTTTCATTTCATATTTATCATCCCATTGATCTTTATGTAATAGTTGGATATGGTTTGTATTTTCTTTGGCTTACCATTCATCTTCATCCAATTTAATTAAGTCTTCCATCCTTGCTCAAATTGTTTTATTAATATCATCTATAGGAACATTTTGAATTCTTTGAATATAACTATATAACTTTATATGTTGTTATACCCATAAGGTGGTTAACAACATCACATCCCAATTTGTTTGATTTGCATAAACCATTTTGTTTGCCCAATATTTTACCCAAAGTTTTATTAGTTGATTCACCTTGCCCATTACCTTGTGGGTAATAAATAGTTGATTTGTGATGTGTAATAATAAATTATTGAACAAAAAATTCAATAGTTTGATTTATGAAATGATTCCCATGATCACTTGCAAGATGGGCAAGGCATCTAATTGCTTTAAAATCAAATTCTTATAATAAAATTAACCATATAGTCGTTGTTTAACGATTATCCATCCACCATAAGTTCAATTTTATGTTCACATATTTTTCTTGGAATAAATTTTAATTACTTATAATTCCATGCAAACACATATTTATACTTCATTAATAATTCCATAGCTTGTATTTGAAATGTGGCAAGTAATATTGCACCAATCAATACATCTTTAGGTTCTTCACTTCCCAAATTCAACTTCATCAATTGCTCTTCAACTATTACAATCCAACCAACAATCTCTTTTGTATTTGAATGTAATGTCAATAACCTCATAAAATATGAAGGCTCTTCCGAGTTTATCTTCATCAAAATACATTTGATAATCATTTTTTTGTTCTAATTATAACATGCCAAATTCAATTTCCCTTAAAAAAATATAATTCTCATGGTGGTACTTCTCCTACATGCCATAATTATTACATTCAATACAACAAAAGGTGTCCTTGTACACTACGTGATTTCATTAGGTTTTGAGTGCATTCACTAGTCTTAGTAAATGGGCACTAGTTGGAAAGTAGTGAATTCATTGGTTTAGTGAACAAAGATTAGTGAATTGCACCCACATTTTGTAATAGTGATTGCATAATACAATTATTTTTCTTTTTGTGTTGATAATCCTTTATCCTAGTCAAATTCATTGTCCAAATTCTTAGGTCATAGAAATAATTTTATATTAATAGGTTTGATAGTGTTAAACATGAATGTTCTTTTTTAAAAAATAATTGTAATAATATTGTCACCCCAATTATGATGAGTTTGAAACTTGTTTCAACAATGATCTTCACAAAGTCATGGAACATGCTTCCATTCCATTTTCCATATTCAACACAATAATTGAAATTTTGTACATACAAATTGCTAAATCAAATTTCAAATCATAAATCAAACCAATTGGGTGCGCCTTCCATTGATCCATTTTGATTACAAAAGGAGCTAGTTGAGGATGCCTAGTTTTTTCTTTAAACTTACAAGATATTGTTCCCATTAAATCCTTAATCTAGTATCACATCTCTCATTCCAAACTTTCCAACTCAAACTTGAACTATCAACATAGCTTCATCAAAATCCTCAATTTTTATTCAAATGACTTTGTAGACATCCACCACTGGTGTTCTTTGCATTTTAATAATGTATTCCCTATTATCTCTTTCACTATGGACAAATCTTAAAAAATTGTCCCAACTTCACTTCCATCTTTAAGTTCATCATGAACTTAGGTATTTCTTCAACATTTTTTGTTGAACAACTAACTTGAACTATACTTCCCATTTGTATTTGTGTGTGTGTTTTTTTTTGCCATACATCATACCTTGACATATCATTTTTTCTTAGTCATTTGACCTTCTTTCATAACCAAGCTAATTTACCAACATTTGTTGGTTTATTAGTATCACTTGATTTACCAACTACCACCCTATTGACCTATTTTGTTGATTTGTCATTTCTTATCACAACACCTCCCTTTGTTGTTTTGTCTCCTTATGTTATATTGACTTCTTTTGTTGACATGTCAACTCTTGCCATCTTAACATATTAGCCAATTCATTCTTTTTCATGGTTGTTTTAACTAACCCATTATTACCACTTGGTAAATCAACTGCCACAATCATTTCTAATGGTTGTTCTCTATCTAGCCCCTTTCATTGAAATGACAAATTGGCCAATTCCAAGTCCACTAGATTCCATATCTCCAACTATGTTTTCAAACTCTTGAAGTTTTTGTAAGTGTGGAAATGCAATTTCATTTCCTTTTTTTTATCATGTTTCCAATGATTTTCTCCTTCATCATAATCATTTAATCCTTGACAATATCTTGCCATATTTTCTTTCTTATTGGCATCTCCTCTTCACCAATATTAATGATTCTATCACTTGTGTTAAAGTCCCTTGTGGCATACTAAATAATAGTCGTGTTTACTTTGGTTCTTAGGCATTCTCTCTAAAAGCTTCCATGAGATATATATTATTAGGTTGTTGTGGAATGACTACACAAAGTCATAAGAAGTGATCATAATAATATTTTATCAACTTATATTTCTTCTTATTTGCATACCACAAAATTGTACACTTGTCCTACATTTTAAATTCCTTTAATTGGAAGATGTGGCCATCTTTTTTCTATTACCCACTTGAATGACCCAAAAGCATTGACAATGTGTTGTGGTGTTCTCAAACTTAATGTTTTGAATGCTATTGATTGCTCTTCATTTTCCACATTTGGCAAACCAAATTGAGTTGTTGTCTTGTTTTTTCATTTGGTGGTAAAGACGTTTTTTCAATAATTGTTTATGATGTTGATATTGTAAATAATCTCTTCCAAAAATGGTTCAAGAATTTGATATCTTGATGATAGACTAAATGTGATGCTCAATATTTTCCACATGGTAGAATTTCCAACTTGTTGAAATAAACTAGTTGAACTTTTCTTGCTTCTTCTAGATTTTGTTTTTAATTATGTCTTCTCCAATCTCATTATCCATTATATTATGTCATAAGCTTTAAACAAATGTTCTTGATTTTTTACCATATGGTGAAAGCAAGTAAAGTAAATGACTCATTGTTCTATGCCAAAACAAATTACAAGTAGCCATAATTTTTTTGATATATTAAAAGTAAACATATTATTTTATACAATGATTAATATGATGATAATATTTCATTTTATGATTATAATGTTGAAAATCCCCATTTTGAAAATAAATTTAAGTAGATTTTTTTTAAATGCATCTACGGCATAAATATTTGATCTTACAAAATGGGTTACAAGTAGATGAAATATTGTTTTAAAAAAAATTCAAGTTGATGAAAATCTAAAGGATACTTATGTATTATTAAATTATGCATGTTATAATCCTAATATATCAAATTTTCAATGTGAAGTAGGTTTGAACACCATATTGACCAGTCATTTTCAAATGTACTTTTATTTTTATGATATCTACTTTTAATATTTTGTTCAAAATTTGTATGTAACGTACTATAAAATAAATGCAATGACATGTTTTCATATTTTTACTTTAAAATATTTTGAGTCTAATTTCTTGTGTTATGTATAAACTGTTTTTTTTCCTTTACTTTAGCTTGGGCTGACACCCCATAACCATTTTCTTTCAATTCTTTTGATCATAGTTTTCATAAGCATATAACATTAATGACAATGACCAAATTTTTTTTGACATTACTTCTTTAAAATAATATTTTTCATTCCTTCTTAAATTCATTTACATAATTAAACCTTGGGAATCTTGGAGCCCATAACAAATCACATAGAATCAATAACAATGACCAAAATTATTTTGACACTACATCTTCAAGATAATATTTTTCATTCCTTTTTAATTTCATTACATAATGAAACCTTGGGAATCTTGGAGCCTATAACAAAACACATGGCATCGATTGTTATATTAAAACATTCAAGATATTTAGTTTGATAAACTCTTATTTATTAGTGAAGATCATGTTGTAATCAATTGTAATTATCTTCTCAATTAGTATCAATGTAAGCAAAAAAACCATTATTCACAACCATCTTCTATATTTAAACAATGATGTATTATCAATTACTAGTACACCATTGAGTACACCATGTTTCAATACCTCCATGTAATTATTTTATTATCAACTTATATATATATATATATATATATTCTAGTAATGCTTTGAATTTATCAATGAAACAATTCCATACATCATGTTCTAGTGTTTCTCTAGGTGTGTATAAATAATCCAGAAAAGACCAATCATATTTATACTCTAAAACCCTACCTAAACTATTACCCATTTTCTCTCCTACTAGCATTCATAATTTACCAACATTTAATATTCCATCTTTCATAGACATTATTGTAATAATCAAAGAACATGACAAATTTAACCATATATTTATCATAATAAGTAAATATATTTGGATAAACAATAATTTGTTAGCACCCAAACAATCATTTTATTAACTCGATCACCTTCTTTTTAGGTCTATAAACTCCCAACATATTTGAAAACCCACAAGATAGAACAACAAAAAGTATATAAAGTAAACAAAATCCAAAGTCTAATTCAATTTCTTCAAATTTACCTTCTTCACTTTCCATTTATTCAAAAATCATATGAAAGGAACTTTGATTACATGAAATTTGATATTCCTCATCTTTTGGTTTTCATAAAATCTTTCTACATTGAGGAATTCACATCCCCAACATGATCACCAAATGTTAGTGATACAAGTTTATAGATTTAATTATTGTTATTTAATTCATGCATCACTTATTGGTTCTTGTCATAATACATTATAATGGATACCATGTAAACTTTGCTAATTGGGACATAGACTTAATTTGCACAAATATACAACAATATAATTCCTAATGCATACAAATGTAGAAATAAGAAGATAAAAAAAATGTTCATATCTTCCAACTTTGATTAAAGATACATCAAACTTCATAGGTACAATATGTTCTCATAAAATTCATAAGAAAACCTCTTTCAGACAATAATAACAAATATAACAAACAACTATCAACAACCCTTGAACTCTATTGAATACTTTTTATGTAGTCCAAAAATAATTTTAACCATCTAACTAATTGTCATATCAAACTGCTTAATTGACTTACTAAACTATTTTACTACAATTAATTTATATCTAACTAACTTGTCATATTGATTTGCCATGTTAAATGTTTTGCGAACTATATCAATTTGTTATAGTATGTCAATTTGCTAAATTGTTTTGTTGATTTGCTACCATTATTACAACTTTACTTAAAGTTGGATATGAACATTCCTTAGTTTCATAAATGATTTTCATAACAACTATTTAAAGAGGTGTTCTAGAAATGTTAAAAAATCACCCCAAAAAAAATTCAAATGTAAATGCCATTTAGGATGAATCAATCAAGAAAGTTCAACTTGAAATGTTAAACCCAAAATGAAGTAGGATTTTCATAGCTAAATGCCATGTGACCTAGGTCTAGACCTACCTTAGGTGTCATTTGTCTTAGGTTTAAGCCTAACCTAGATGCCACATGGTTTAGGTTTAAACCTAACTTGAATTTAGCCTAAGTGCCACATAGACTATTAGAGCCTAGCCCTAATCTAAATGCCATGTGGCTTAGGCCTAATTTAGATGCCATATGGTTGAGCCTAGGTCCCATGTGGTGTAGTTTAGGTGCCACATATGTTGCATAGCTCTAGGTTGAACCTAGGATGTGCCAAGTAGGTTACCTAACTCTAAGCTTAACCTAGGTGCCACATAGTTTACCTGGCCATGGGCCAAGCCTAGGTGCCATGTAAGCTATCTAACCTCAATGCCACATGGGTTTAGGTAGGTACGTACCATAGCATAGCCTAACATTAGAAGAAAAACAAGGATTTGCAATTATCTCTTATAGCTAGGTATGTTGCATGTGACATTTACAACTAAAAATCATTATAGTAACAAACAACAAGTCATAGTTGACTATTAATTAGTCACATGTGACATATGATGTATTTTTTAAAAATATACATACACATCCACAATGTATGTGTAGATGGAACAAGGTTGCAATGACAACGTGGCTTTAATGCAACTATTATATGTTGTTGTCTATTTTAGCACTCCAATGTTGAAATAATTAAATTTTGGCCCTTGGGTCGGTTTGGCATCTCATATTTTGTGTTCTAGGGTTTTCAACACATGAGTTAGAGAATTTTTCAACACCTAACTCCCAAAGGTTTCTCTACAACATCAAATAGTTGAAGCCATATTATTATAAATAGTTTTAATGTTATTTAGTATTATTTAGAATTTTTAAATATTAAATTAAAAGAATAATGAATATATTTATGGTATGTGTAATATAATGTAGTTCTTTTTTTTGTGTGGATTGCACTCTAGGTTTTCATTTCAATTAATCAACCGAAAAATGTTTGAAATGAAAATTCAAAAAATGGCCCACCTTACATATCTTGTCATCTTCCATTTGAAAATGTTTGTTTGTCAAAATGTTAATTTACCACATACTTATGTTCATCACTCTGAAAAACACCCATTTGTGATATGATAATTATCAAACTCTTCACATGGTTCACAAACATACTCCAATCATATGGTCAAATCACAATGTTTAATGGATATTACAAATTTCATATAAATTAAAATTAATTTAATCATTTTTATTATATTTACATTTTTAATATGTCATGACATATATATTTTTGGTATAAATATACTTTAACATCACATCATATGAAATGAAATAATGTAGTTTCTTTGGCATTTGATTCTTTGGGTTTTGACCTACCATAATACACAAAAACATTATGAAAATATTTTATAATAATGGATGGTTGAAGTTCAAACATGGAACCCTTAAAAAATAATATAATGTGACAAGAATTTTAGCCCCATCTAGTGTGCTTTCACCCAAAAATGAAAAGTTGAATTATTAATATAAACAAATACAAAATTTATGAACAAATCCATATTTCATCATGTATTTCAATATTACAATTATCAAAATCCTTCAAAAATTTCCTCCTTTGTATTAAGGGCATCACACTACATTCCACCTCAAAAGAAAAACATTCAACTAGGGCATTCCTAATAAATATATGTTAAATCCATAATCGTAAAATATGGATTATGATATAATTTTTGTGCCACTTCAAAAGTCCAATATATCATGGCAATTCAAAATCCATTCATGAAATTTTTACGATGTGATCACATCATTCATATATATATATATATATATATATATATGAGTCCTTTTGGGTGTATTTACAATCTTAGGAATCAAAGACATCAAGGTAAAAGTCTTTTTCCAAGGATTGCATTTGACATGTGGCATTAATGTGTTGGTCCATTAACCCAAAATTTTCATTTTCACACCTAGTTTAGAATTGTGTTCTAAATTTCTATATTCTTTTATTACACCTTGATCATACATCATGTATATTATGCATCCATGCTCTTTATTGCATAAAAATGAATAAGTTTTGTTAAAGACACATCCTCAAAAATCATGATTTTTAAAATCTTCAAATGTAATGGAGCCTATTTTGAAAAAGTTGATACTCCAAATTATCATGTTCCCCTTGTGATTTTTCAAACATACAAAATTGCAATTTTGAACAATATCCATTTTTTAAAGTGGTTCTTAATATTACAAATGAGCATTTTTCATATCTTATTCTTTTTTTTATTCCATGGCCAATAATTGATACTCCAACAAGTTGCAACAAGATTATGTAGTCACCCATAGTGTGCTTTCACTTATGACCCCATCAACAAACCCTAATTTCAAGTTTTACAACCACAAAAATAAAAGGTTTCTCTCCCCATGTAGCTTTCTTTAGCCAATAAATAACCTCAAATGGCAAGAACCTTCAACCCTTTTAAGAAATTCGAAAACTCTATAAGTAAAATTTAAAACTCAAAACCCATGTTTATTTTTCCTCCCTCTATCTTTTCATTTTCAAACAACAAAATTTCAAAGAAATTTAAAGAATTATTTACAAATGCACATGTGGAGGTTTTCTCCTCCTCTTACTTTCCTCTTGCTTCCTCCAAAATACCACTCACCAAACTTCTAAGTTCCTACTCAACTCTTTTGATTTCTTTTTCATTTTCCTAAAACTTCCCTAATGTACCCTTAGCAAAGATGAAAAATAATCTTGTCACCTCCAAAAGCTTGAACACCTTCCCCAATCACCATTTCCATGCCTCCCTACCTTCAAAAATCCTCTATCACCATCTCCAATCACCTTTTCTTGCTTCAAAAAATCATTTTCACAAAAAACTCCAAAGTGGATAAGGTCCATTCAAGTTCTTGAAAAAGCTTATAGAAACCCCCCCTCCCGCCACATGTCGCCTTGTGGTTTTTTTAACCCTATTGACATTTTATTTCATGTAAACAATTTGTTGTGTGCACTTTGGCACTTGAAATCTATTATCAATTTGGTGATAAAATTTATTATCCCCTTGTGTTATTATGGGAAAGACAGAATACCTTAGCAATGTAACATGTCCTAACAATTGAATTGTTAGTAATACATGAAAGGATTCATCCAAATTATAACAATTTGGTGTTCATGTTCATGTAAGGTGTTGACTTTTGGTTTTGTTGCATTTGTCGCTTACATTTATATTAAGATGACAATAATTTTATTATTATTATTATCAATACTACTCAAAGTTTCTTAAAAAATCAAAATTTTATTTTCAAGAAAACACATAAATTATAAATAAATAAGGTTTGAACATGTAATTATGTGTTACACCATACATGTGCACATATGTTTCATAAAACCATGTGATTGGGAAAAAGCTTTGGATTAGTCCAAGGTTATATAGTGTCAATTTTATAACCATATAATTAAATATAATTTTTATTTTCTTTAGAATATCCAAATATTATTTATACCTATGATTTATGATTTTTCAAAATTATTTTTTCACAAAATGGGGAAAAAGGTATTTTGGAAAAAAATATTGGAAACAAGAATGATCAAATTAATATAAAAAGTATTTTTAGCAACATTGTATATCTAACTTGAGCCCTTGCCTTTGTTTGCCCAATGCCCAATGCCACTTCTATTTATCATGTGCCCATGGGGCCCCTTGCCCTATGCCTTGTGTTATAGGGATACTAGGCTACTTTTAATTCAATTATTGATTAATTTTCCTAGTATACTTTGAATCAATTCTAGAACCTAAGCTTTGATATTTGAAATGTTCACAAAAATTGCATAAGATTAAATGAAACAAGTTGAAAAAAAAAAGGTTTTTTTTAGATTTTTTTTGAATTCATGTAGGTGAGTAGGGGAAAGGAGTGATGTAATTATGAGAAAAATATACATATAATTGAGAGTGAAGTTTTCAAAGGGTATGTGAAAGGAAGGAGAGATGTAGTTTGGGCTAATAATAATTACTATTTTGAATAATATAATTACATCATGTAGAATAATTACATAGATGACTTAACACCATAGATTTTGAATAAATTTAGAGAACACATGCATATTTTGACTTCAAATGTGTTGTTATCTAATGTTTACATCCATCACTAATTTTGAGTTTTTAAGGAAAAAAAACTTTGCTTTCATGTACCTCAACTTGCCAAACCATTGGTTGTTTCATAAATAGATTACAACTCATGTTAGCAACATGATATTTTCTTGATTTGGTGTTCAAATGAATCATTCTAGCAAAATTTCTATGGTGTCTTTCAATGATTGTTTCTCTTTGTATAATTGAGAAATCTTTGAAAATGTGATGTACGTTGAAGAATATGACATAGTTGGATTTCAACATAAACATTAATTTATATATACGTTCATTTTCTTATGTAAAAAAATGAATGTATATATATATTCCAATGGTGATGCATGTACATTTAAATTGGTTTAGGGGGAATATCTTTCAATTAGCCCATGTGGAAATTTAATGATTTTTTTCCTTTTAATAAACACCATCACATATTTGAATTCTATTTACGTCACATCATAGAACAAAAGGTTAATCCTCATCAATATTTTTTTTCAAATTTAATAAGGTTTCGTGAATTTCTTGGTGTAATGAATACACATTTTTTTCAATAGGTGAAAATTGAATGTCACATTATAGAATTAATGAAAGTTGAAATGATTTCATGGATATGGTGATGGAATTTTGTTTTCATATTGTAGGGTTCTAGAGGAAGAAATGAAGATATATGAATGTTTTGACCTTAGTTAAAAGCACAAGAAATATGAAGTGGGCCATTTTTAAAAATTCCATTTCAAACATTTGTTGGTTGACTAATTCAAACCAAAACCTACTGTAGTTTTAAAAACTAAATGGGCTTTATTATGCTACACATATACCATAAATATACCAATTATTCCTTGAAAATAATCTTTTCAATTATTATTTTTCAAATAATATTATGTAACATTAACTTTTTGAAATCAAAATATAAAGTTGAAACACCAAAAGTGAAGCCCAAAATAAATGCAACACATTTTGGAAATGTATATTTTATGCACATGTGTCATGAAACTGCAAAATAAGTTGGCTCCCTGTAGTGTGCTTTCACTATAAATATTTATTGAGATAAGGAACTTTTTAAACCATTGTCCAAGGTTCAAAATATAGTTAATTTTCAACATTTGTTTACTAATATTTTGGAAAATATGTTCTATAAATATTAGCTTATTCTTGTGGAACATAAGGTATTTTTTATTGTTTTGATGATTAAATGCAATTATTATTGTATCTAACATTCTTGCCCAACTAATATTCCATTCTCTTATTATTGTTGGAGGTACATCCACATGTGGAATAACGACTTGCATATTTTATGTAGTCTCAACCATGGATTTCTTCACATGTTTTTTTACTTCCCAGTATATTGCACTTTTGTTCTTTTTTGGCTCATGTTCCTTGAGTGTATGTACTTTAGTTGTTTTGCTTCTAGTTGTTGCACATGCACATCCACCATATTTGATGCAATTGTAACTTTCAAATTAACAACAAATTTCATTTTAGCAACCTTATTTAGACAATTCATTAATTTATGCCTAATGACTCTACATCTGTGACAAGGATACGTCAATGGTTTAAGCAATTTAATAGCCTATGCATTAACTTCTACCTTTGCCATGTGGCCAATTCTTCTTTCTTCTTATTTCGACATGTTTCTATTTTGTGGTTGGTGCAATGACAATTTGTTTAGTACATGCTTGGTTTCATTGTTTAACATGTTGGTGCTACTTATGCCATTGAAAAAAAACTTTATGTTTCAAGTTTTGAGATTCTTTCTTCACATAGTAGTTTTGATTCATTATTTTGCATTATTCGATAACACTTAGACAAGGCCAATTTTAGGTCAACAAATTTGTAGCTTGGGTAATTGTTCATGTAGTTGCTACACCAATACCAATCAAATGCAATATCCTTGAGTGTGAAGATGAACATATTCATTATTTTGTCATCTTCTATTTCACCATTAGCTTTGATGGTAACCTTCAATATTCATACATGAGCATTTGGATCTAAGTCTTTCTTATATTCATGATAGTTCAATGGTCTCATGTAGGGTTTGAAAAATATTTTTGCAAATTGAATTGCTATTCTTATAAAAGCTATTGAAGGATCAAAATGTTTTCCTTTTGGGTATGGCTATAATGTAGTTGAAGTAAACACCATTGTAGGTGGTGCCATTGTAGTTAACACTGTAGGATGGGGTTACAATAATTAACCACCATAGGTTTTGCCATTGCAAAACCAATTGGTGTTACTCTCATAATATATGAATATGTCCAATGTGTGGTGACAATCAAGTTTGTAAATATAATATGTGACAAAATTACTAGTTTGTAAAACAATTAGAATTCTATGCTTCCATGCATGCTATACTTGGATCTAGGTCTAAATTCGATCCAATGGACCTCATTTTCATCTTTTTTTATGATGGTTTAAGCATTTGTATATTTGGTGATATTCCAATGTGGACAAGTACAATGTTGTACACTTCACTCAAAGTTGTCACTATTTGGGTTGCCCAAACTTTATGCATTGGAACCATATACTTAATGGGATTTGGGTGAAAGTAGAATTGGGTGGCACCACTAAGAACCACCTCAAGGAATGTTATGGAACCAAAATTAGCCAAATAATATTCTTGGGCCCTTTCCTTTGAATCTTTTCACAATTATAATTTTTTTTTCCCTCATGTTTATCCATTGCATTCTAAAGTATATGGCCTTAAATTTTTATTGGGATAAAAATTAAGTGGGAAATATTACAAATTTGTATTCCTAATTGTCATGGCCCCTTTAGTCATGCTCTCTAACTTTGAAAATTGATAATTAAATCACATCTACTCAATTGATTACCAAATTAAAAAAGCAAGTAGAAATTACTTATGAAAAGTTCATGAAGGTGGCCATTATGACATTCCTGAAACTCTTTTTAAGTAGAATGATAAGGAACATCAAAATTCAAAATATTTTTTTATCTCATTATAGTTTCAAATTCTATAGAACATGGGTAATGTATTCAAGAAAAAAAATTAATGAAAATACTTTTAAAAGTGTTTGCTATATTTTTCCAAAGTTTGAGTCCAATAAAATTTAGTGTGACGTTCCTAATGGGTCCACCCAATTATACTTCCACCCATTTATTTTTTGTATCCCATCCATGTTGAAATTGCTGTCAATTGCACTTAGTTATGAACATAATATGGATGAAATGGCTAAGGAATTCGAATTGTAATTGGTGTCTTTATAATTCCTCACCATCTTTGTTACATATTAAATCTATCATGCTCAAAATATGCATGGTACCACCCAAGTTTGTTTACACAACTCTTTTATATTGTGGGTTTTCCAAGCTTAATTTGTTATGAATATAGTTCATAACATGATTCACCAAACCTTGCTGTACAAATTCTTCAATGAAAGGATAGTCAAAAATCATGTGTCCCTCATGTTGATAATAGTTACATTGGTTGGGCATAGGTCTTGCTCCATGACATAATGGGAATCCTTTTGTTCTCAAGATTGAACCATGCATTAGTAATCGTGCCTCATCTTTTGTTCATTGGTTTGTAATATATAGCCATTAGTTTTGGGAGTTATTCCTATTGTGGAAATCACTACATACTAAATATTGTTTTCTAATTGGGGTCTTGGTCTCCAATACTAATACACCACTTTTGTCATATATGCTTATTCTTCCAAACATTCTTTTTGCAATTCAACTTTTGCAACCACTTGCATTACTTATCCAACCTCATCATTGTGTAGGTCATCTTCCCATTCTTTTGGTGGTTGTTGATACATATTCAAAGTAGATCGCTAGGTGAACACTTTGACCCCTGATCTTGATGCTTGGTGTCCTTATTGCTTGCCACTTTTTGGGTTTTTGGAAAACCTTATACTATATGCTACACCCATTTTGGTGTGAAAAATTACATTGATTCCTGATGCATATGTTGTTCATCATCTTTTGATTCCACAACTTCATTCTTTTAGTTTGTTGCCTAATCCATCTACCTCTATAAATTTTAAGTCACCATTTGAGGCTTAATTTTTTGTGTTCACTATTCTTTTTGACAACCTTCTTTTTCAAGCTCAAACCCTTACAATAACTACCCCACTCAGGTTCTTGTCCTTAAAAAAATCAATAATTTTGTTGAAGAAACACAAAAAATAATAATTATGTTATCGTATCAATTTTGTGAAACAACAAAATTAGTAACAAGACATAGAAATCTTAATTTCTTTTCTTGAATTCATCTTAGGGATGGCCGCCAAATGGTAAGTACTAAATATTTTCAAAACTACAACACAAAATCAAAATGTACTTCTAACCAAAAAAAAAATGCAAAACTTACATAATCTTGTTAAATTAAAAATACAACTGTAATTCTAGCATTTGCTTGCTACATTTTCATTTATTTAATATTCATCAAAACATAATCAAACATGTAATATTCTCTCTTTTTTACAAATTTTAGTGCATGCAAAATGTTAAAAAACCAACTAAAATTGTATAGACTATGCCATTGTTTAAAAATACATTTTCATAAAGGAAAGTTGCAAAACCCAAAATGACATTTGTGACTAATGACTATTGAGTTGTTAAACCCATGTCATTTCATCCATTTAGTTGCAAAGGATGTATAGTTGCAAAGCCCAATCTATTTTTGTTTTCTTATATTATTGAAATTCCATGTCATCATTGACCTTGGTTTGACATGTAAAGTGCATGCCATGTCACCCTAATAATTTTACTCAACTAAGTGTTACAAAAGACACTTAGATAGATGGATGACATGTGTCAAAAATTTATAAACACATTCAATCATGAGTCATCACACATGATCAAAAATCAACTTAACCTAACCTAAGTAGCCTAATCAAAAGTCGATTTAATTTAACCTAACTAACCTAGGTTAAGTGGCCTAGGTTAAAAACAAACCTTGACCTTTTAACCTACGTAGCCTAACCTAAGCAACTTAACATAAGTATCATAAGTTATAAGAGCAAGGATTTGAACCCCTCACATCCACTTTGGGGTTCAATTGAAGTCCTCATCCATTGCACTACCACATTTTTTTATATTAATTCTATTAAACACAAAATTATGAAAATAATTTTCTTAGCCTCAAATTAAACTAGGCCACCCTAGGTTGACATAGGTCAACCTACCTACTACCTACCAACCTAGCCTAAGTTAACTTATGCCTCATTAGGTTGATTTAGGATGAATTAAGTCAACCTAGATTACTTACAAGCCTAGCCTATATAATATAGGCCTCCCTAAACTAAAAATAAATGTAGTCTAGCCTATGACTATTTAAGTTATAGGTTGGACTTAGATTAAGCTAGTATAGACCTAGACCAAGCTAGGTTAATCTAGGTTAGACATAAACTAAATTAATATAAACATGGCTAAACATAACATGAATAAAGCAAAACATAATTGTTTAGCCTAAACATGGCTAAACATATTTACTTTGGCTAAACATGACTAAATATAATTATATATTTAAAAATTACCATAATACATTTTCATGTTCGACATTTCGTTTCTAAATATTTATTTTATTTTGAAAAAATGATTTCGACGCAAAAGAATTTTTAAAAAAAAAAATTCGACAAAACCATTTAAATTTCAAAATATCTACATGTTATTCACTGCCAATGTTCTTTGTAAATGTTTTGCTTCATGACATAGGTTTTGATCCTAGATCCTCCTTTACATGAAACATGGCACTAACCATTAGCATACCATCAGGAATTGAAAAAAAAGGTTTTTTTTTACATTTATTGCATACACAAAGTCAAAAAGGGACAAAATTTTAAAACCCTACAATAGAACAACATTGTTCTCCACATGGCTACATTATAAAACCCATGAAAGGTACTAGATAGAGCATGTTAGGGGGGTGTTTAATGATAAAAGAGAAACTTTTTAAATAGCGTAGGAGTCCTATAAAATTTCAACTTTGGTAAACAATAATTTTAAAAATCTTCAACAAGGAAGGACTTTAATTTTCTTAAATTTTAACACTTAAAAATATTATAATTTATATCAAACCTAAAATTAAAGGTACTAAAATACTTAGGTTAAACATGGTTAAACAAACATAAATGAAGTTAAACACAATTACTTTGGTTAAACATGGCAAACACCTTTAAACACAATTATTTAGGTTAAACATGCATGAAAATTGTTAATGTATGGTTAAATTAGTATAATTTATACTGAAAATAATTCTTTAGTTTAAACATGGCTAAAAAAATATAAATGAAGTTAAACATAATTTTTATGCTAACAATGATAAATTAAATTAAATTTGAATACTTAGGTTATATATGGTTAAATTTAACAAAATTAAGATCAAGTTTACTATTGAAGCAATACATAATTAAATTTGGCTGAATTGTGATAAAATTATAAACTAAATTAGGTTATTTAAGCTAAACTTGGATAATAAAATGATTCATCCTATGCAATTATAGTTTTTTTTTTAGTCATTTTTGTTAGTTGCTAAATACATTCTTAGCCATTTCTTTGATCATGTTGGATCTAATAGTTGCATAGGACAAGTTGTAAAAGACATGTTTTGGCAATATGAACATTTTTTACCAATCAATAAATACAATTTTACTATAAATTAATGTCATGAGTTGTGAGGTTGACTACTAACTACACTAAAGACATTTTTAATCATTTTAAAAATTATGTTGGATATTGTAATTACATAGGACAAATCATAAAATACATGTTTTGACATTATGAAATTTTTTTATTAATCAATGAATGTAATTTTATTGAAATTAATGTCATGAATTATCAGGTTGATTATTAATTGTAACACTTTGTTAACACATGGCATGCCACATCATCATCATTAAAAATTGAATCGTTATTATAATAGTTATTAGTCACAAAAATAAATGACATTTTTGAGTAATTAAATTTAAATCATTAAAATATATTAATATAAATTCAGAAATAGGGTGAAAACATAATATGGGTGACTACATAATTTTGTCACAACTTGATTATTGGCCATGGAACAAAAATTAAATGAATAAGATGTGAAGAGGGCTCAACGAAATAATATATTATATGAAGTGATCACATCATATGAATATGAAGAATGGGTTTTGAATTATCATAACAAATATTGAACATTTGAAGTGTTAAAAACTTACATCACAATACATATCATATGATTATGGATTCATTATATTTATTAAAACGCTTAGTTGAATGATTTTTTTGACATGGAAAATAATGTGATGCCATGGATACAAAGGGAGGACGATTTTGAAAGATTTTGAAAATTATAAATTAAGATATACAATGAAATATGGATTTTTTATAATATATTTTATTAATTTGAACTAATAATTCAACTTTTCATTTTTTTTATTGCAATTTTTTTATACAATTATCTATCATTGATAAAGTTTAGAAGGAAATAAATAAAAGGTTTAGCCTTGCCATATGATGTGCAATATAATGTATTTCGCTATAGTATATATGGGCTTTTATTTTAACACTAGTATGAACTCCACATATGTTAGAAAGTATTACACCCTAGTGTGCTTTCACCCAATAATAATATATTTACCCAAAAATTGAACAAGTTGTCATATTGACTATAGTTGCAAAACCGTGATGCCAAGTTTGTCCAACTATGCTCCCATTAAACCCTTGAAATATGCAAAGTCCCACACAATTTTCTATCATTTTCAAAGGTTCCCACTTAGATACATCTTAGCCATTTGATATAACCCCAAATTTCATGACCTTAAAACAACCAACTTTAGAAAGGGACAACAAAATGCCTTTTTTGGGATGAAATAAATTGTATGTTTCAAAGAAATTATAATTCAATGTGATGCAACATATTGAAAACACATTCCAATGTGCAATGGAAATGTGTGAAAGTCAAAAAGGAAGCATTAGAGGGGGTTTCATTGAGAAGGATGAATGCACACTAAGGTGGGTCGTTTTTTGACTCAAGATGACCATTTTTATAAAGTGCCCTTTCTTGAAAACCTATAACGAACAACAAAATATATCAAATTGGCAATTGGAAATTGATTATAAATTTACAACTTGATTATGAGAACACATGTGTAATTATTTCTTAATAAAAGTACACCCACTTTTGACAACAGACCTATCACGTTGAAAAATATGGATTGGTTGGTTGATTAAAATGGTAAAAAATTGAAAGGTTCAGATTGAATTTAATTCTAGATTATTTATATTGATTCAATATGTGGTGTAACATCAAATAACAAAGTTTTATATGAAGTTCTTCCCACAATAATCTTAGCCAAGTTTAAAAGCAAAGACTTTTGAATGGCTAGTTCATTGAGCCATTATTTCATAAATCCCTAGCATAGTTGATTTTTTATTATTTTCGATTATAAAGAATCAAAGGTGCATATATTTGGAATGTCTACTTGGGTTCTTATTAACATGGACTTTATTGCTTTTGATACATGGACTTTATTACCATTGAAGTAATGACAAAAGCTTACAAAATTAACATCATAGAATAGACTTTTGTGGACTCTTTACTTTTCAAAAATTGAGCCACCTTAAGATGCATTTACTTAGGGGGAAAAAAAAAGTGTAAAGGGAGTTTGGAGTTAAATTGCAAAAATGATTCCCAACCATTATTTCAACTTTTTGAAGGGTTAAAAAAAATTTGAATGAAGAATGTGATATGGCATCAAGGAAATATCTTTTGAAAACCCACATTTTTTTGCTTGAGAAAATATTGAATAGGAATTTATATGAAAATTTATAAGCTCATATAATAGTATAACTCATAACTTGGTACTTTAAAGTCTATGACTTCAAAATCCCAAGAAATTTTGCCATTTTGATATACTCATCACCACCATTTACATAATATAATACAAGCACTAGTAAAAAACCTCCCTTTTTCCATCTACATTTACAACTTGGGTTCAATTACAATTAAAGTTGAAAATCACATTTTCAACTACAAATTTTTTCTCCAATTGCTAACCACAAGAGTGGACAAGTACAAGTTGAAATGAAAATTGTAATCAAAAGTGACAAACACAACAATAACCACTTTTGATCACTTTAGTTGGAAATGATTTCACCATTATAATTGAAATTGTTTTTTACTGTAACTTCCCACTAGATGAACTAACAAATCATGACATCATCAAACAACGAGTTGAATTTTCAATTATATTCCAATTAGGCCATCGAGTGGTAATTCGACTATGTTACAATTATGCCATGCAAAGAGTAACCAATAGTTTGTTGACACGTGGCCCTACTTAGAATTATGTCTAGGCTTAGGTAGGTATGTAGGTTCACTTAGAAGTAAATAGGTAGGTAGGAAGTTATGTTACTTACCTACTAGGCCTACCTATTTATATATATTAGCCTAACCTAAGCATAAATAGGTAGGTAGGTAGGCCTAGGTAGGCCTAGGTAAATAAGTAGATCGTAGTGCTACTTAGGCTTAGGGTAGATACATAGGTTTAAAATAATCCTTTTTTTGACCATGTGGCCTTTAAGGTCAAACCCTTCTTATTGGTTCGTTTTATATGCCAACTTCACCTTTAGAAAATGATTTATACACCAACTTCATTATGTAGTTTACAAATTTGAAAACTATGACAAATAATATGGGATAAGAATTGTAATTGCACTTTAGTTGCATCCTAGGTTGTAATTTAATTTCAATTAGGGTAAACATGCCTACCATCATACACTTAGGATTTCAAAGGAGGTCGATTGTTACACATTGTTCCTTTGTTTTTGTTGCTAAAAGGAAATTTGTAGCCTTCCATTTAATGCTTCCAATGCTACAAAAAATGTTCAATTTGGTCAAGGAACGAAAAAAATATGGGTTGTTTTGTGTAAGGGGGTTCATGTTTGGTGATAAACTTGTTTAAATAGTTTTAGAGTTTGACATTAAACTTTTTCTTCATTACTTTGTTGCATTTGGCGTACAAAGGGGTCTTGTAAATCCCTAGTTGCCACACCCATAGGTTTTTAAATCATTCAAAATGGACTAAAAATGAAAAAGATATTAGGTTTAAAACTAAAAGGGTTTTTAAAAATTTCTTCAAAACATTTATAAAAAAATATTACAATTTTGATTGTTGGGATTAAATTCTTTTGGAGTAAAAGTTATTATTATATATCCCTAATTGGTGCACCCATAGGTTTTTAGATTACTCAAAACAAATTAATATTGACAAATATACGGGGCTTAAAACTAAAGAGGGTTTAGAGTTTTTTCTTCAAATATTTTGAAACAAAATATCATTTGTCGTCTTGCTCCTCTTTCTTGTTTTCTTTGCTCTTTTGCTTTTGGTGTTTAGAGGAAATTTGTAATCCTTCAAAATGTGCTTCCAATGACATAAAAATTATTCATTGATTTGGTTAAAGAATGAAAAAAATATTAAAATTTTTAGTGGTACATAGGTTTGTGTTTAATATTGTGTGGTTCTAGGTATTTAGTACCCAATTACTAACTAGAATAAAACAACTACTTACAATAATTAACTAGCTTAGTCTACATACTAATTATTGTAGATAATATTATGTAATAGGGAGTAGTATTCATAAATTTATTTATTTTGTAGTAATATAATTGATAGAATTCTAATAATATTAACTATTTAAAATTTCATTAACTATAAATATTGAGACAAATATATAGATTAATAATAACATTTTTATCTTCAAATGTTATTGTAATTGGTTTTAAGCTAGGCTAGTTACATTTTATAATTATAATAATTAATACCATTATAATATGATTTTGACTTAGGTGACTAATTAATTGTTAACCTATTGATTAAATTAACATACTGGTGCTTAAGCTTGGCTATACTAGGGCTAACCACTTAAAATACATTTAAAGTTAAGCCATGAAACACCTAGGCTAGATGGTTTAAGCCATGTTTAAACTTATGGTGCATGCCGCATGTGATACATATGTAGCCTTAGACATAGGCCAAGTGATACCTAAATTGGGTCAAGATTTAACTTTTTAAGCAATGTGGTGCTTTGGTTAAATGTAAACTTGGCCACATGGCACCTAGGTCTAGTTCAATTATACCAAACCTTCTACTAACCTACTAGATTGTATTGAAGCTTGGTATCATGTGCATTGTATTAAATTTTCAAATTTTGAATAAATTATGTACCTAAATGACCATGTTATTATGTAGGTATGTTATCAATCCTAAAACACTAAAACATTTATAATAAAAAGACAAAAATTAAATTAATTACATCAAAAATTTAAAAATACAAATGAATTGGGTTGTGTTCTTTTATGATGTTGAAAAAATATCAACAATTCGAATTTAATGAAATTTATTTCATAAGTTTTGCAATTAAACAACACCAACATTAGTAAGTGTTGAATGTTGTAGACTACCAAAACCATGTGATAGGAGGTAACCCCATAGTGATACCTTTTCGATCAATGAGAGGAATCTTTAAATGGCTACATTTCATGTTCAAAGATGTTTAGTTATCCTCAAGTTCATTAGCTTAGGTAGTTTCCAAAAAAAATTCTAAATTCCTGGTATTTCCTTTGGGGACAATTCATTCTTTTTATAATATGTTTGACCATATGTGGAGAGGTTTCCAACTTGCAGTCATTGTTGATTTGCTTAGTCAAAGTTGCCCCAAGTTGGTTTCATTCTTGGCAATCTATCACAATCATTATGTAATTAGTGAACTTTGTTGGTTTTTAAACCTCAATAAAAATTTGCCTCTTAAAATTATACCAATACATCTCCAACTTATGTAGAGGTCTACTAGGGCACATTGGATTTGGTTGTTGTTATGTTTACTATGTAGCATTTTGCATGAGGTGTTGACATAATAAAAGTGTCCAACTTGCATCTTTGTAAGGTTGACTTGTAGTTGTATTGTATAGTTGAGAGATAATCAAACCAAAGTTGCAACAAAGACATTAGTCCAATGAACTACATTTCATCCGTCCAATTGGAATTTATCATCCATCTTTATGTTTTGTGACTCACCAAAGTAGTTGAACACAAGATTGATGAAGTCGACACACCACCTCCAAAAGCACGATTAGAGGCTATGTCATTTTCCTAATCGAAGTTTCAACTTTAAAATATATAGGTGCTAAAAATATCCCATGAAAAACCCTTTTATTGAAATTTACTTTCAATTGTCCACCAAAAGAGTACACAATTCAACTTGGTAGCCCCAAATTATTTTTTTAATATTAAAAAAATTGTAGTAAAAAGTGTAGTTGAAAATCATATGTAGTCGAAAGTAGTTGGTTGAAAAAAGGGGTTTTCTACTAATGAAGGAAGAGAATGGCGACAACCCCCAAGTTTGGACCATGGTGTGTCTTTTGAGTATGAATTGCTTGTGATTGGTCCATGCACCATATTTTTGGCTCTAATTTGCACTTTCTTTTTTTGGGGTTTATTCAAATTGATTTCACCTTGAATTTAACATATTGAAAATTTTTAAATCCCACATTGGAGCTTTCACACACTCTTTTTGTCTGAAAGTGTGGAACTAAGGAGCACACCCAAGGTTTTCAAAGTTTTATAAAACACATTATACCAAAATGTTTAAAATTTACCTTGATACCTTGTGGGAAGCCTTTGGGACTATTTCACCAAGTATGATTTTATGATATAATCTTTTAACCCCACAAAATAGACCTCAATTTGTATGTACAACAATACCAAGGCATTGACACTCCCCTTCACAACAAACACACAAATCACATCACATTGTTTTCATGCCACTTATCCAAACTACTCAAAATTCCTTTATGGATCTTTGTCATTTTCCAACTATGTCCATTTTTACACTATTGTTATACATGCATAAATTAAGTAATATAATTATTGTGTAGTGAAATTACAAACATGACCTAAATTAAGTCCAAAGCTTACAACATTTCCCACCACAATGACATTTTTTTTACTTCCATGTTATTCAACACACAAACCCATTTTCCCCCCAAATCAAAACACACAAGTCCTATCACTTAGCTTTGTAGAAGATGCAAAACCAAAGATCATCATCCTTCTTTCCATTTCTAAACACCTTCCCACAAATTCTACCACATCTTTGTAAAACACGCCAAAACAAAGAACACACCACATCACAACATTTTCATCAAAAACAATCATCACCACACTTCTAGTTCATATTTGTGGCATTTACATAAAACACAATAAACAAATGCATTATATTTTGAGCACAAATCAGCAACATGAGAAGCAATGTTGTCTCCAAAGCTGATATAATTGATTTCATCCCATTCACATGATGATGTTAATGTTTGCAAAATGTTTATCCCCCATGCATCTATCACCCTATTTACAAAAACCAAATTCCTTTTGCCCTAATTCCACACAAGTTTTCAATATCCTTGATCATGTACACCCTATATACCATGGTGTAAAATGTGACATATTTGCAAAGTATCACATGATTGTTGTCACCATTTCAAGGATGGAAATTAAAATTAAGACATTTTTCACATTTGTGGGCAATGCAACATCAAAATGTTCAAACACATGTACAAGCTCTTGATGTGCTTCATATTTTTTAACACATATTGATGTACTTTTCTTTTAGTGTGTTGGTATTTTTTTTAGGACAATTTTTTGGTCATTTGAAATGAGGTAACTTGCAATTTAAATGCTACACCTTTGAAGATTTGAGTAATTTAGGATTGCTCAATAGTTTTTGATCCTTTTAATTTTTTACCATAATTTTAGTCATAATAAACTTATTTGCAATCATTTCAATTGTCTTAATCACACCTTTCTAATTTTCATGTCCTTAAAGTTTCTCATGTTGAAATTGAATTTTACCTTTGTGACCATGTCAATTTCAAACTAGGAGTTCATTGAACAAGTTTAAAGTGTAGGTTGTTGGTTTTGGTAGACTTATGTTATCATTAGTGCTAATGATAAAGTATAAACATGTATTTCATTCTTTTTCAAGTTGGGGTCAAATGCACATGATCTAATAGACTCCACTCCACTTTTAGTTTCCACATGCAAAATGTTGGTGAAGTTTACTATGAACTTCAAGATATATCAAAGCCACAAATGCTTTCATGGTAAAGCTTTAGTCACTAGTTATTTTACCTTATGTTCTAGATCTAGTAGCCCCATAAATTTATGCATGCAAAAAAATTGTAGTGACATGAACTAAATAGTGATGGGTTTTCACCATAATGTTGTGAACACATACATAACATAACAATTTCCAAAACTGTTTTTTTTTGCATAACCAACTATATTCACTAGTTGAAAAAAAATGCCACTTGGGCATCCCACCATAACCACAATGTAGCCATCCACCTTAAATCGAAAAATAAAAATAAAATGTTGAACTTTTTATTAGTATCATCAAACATAAAATTGTCCAATATTTTAAGGAAATTTTTAAAAATTTGTTTATCAAGTAGGTAGTTATTACAAAGAATTGCCTACAATGTTACAACATATGTGAATTCAAGTACACATTACGATTAAATGCAAGTATGTTAACAAATAGTGGAAATGCATATAAAGTTTAAACAATTAACACAACATGGATTTAAAATTATGAATGACTAAGTAGGAATGAGTAGAGTCTTGGGGCAAGGGGGGGGGGGGGGGGGGGGGGGGGGGGGTTTGTTGTGTAAAAACCAAAGGGCTTTACAAGGGGAGAAAAATACGTTCCTTTTTATTTCAAAAATAACGAGAAAAATTATTTTCACTACCTTA
>Ga0116231_10000799_pt1 | contig 59506 bp, 42 predicted proteins | sample S1TSphgellanicum_2_FD_89695 | JGI IMG/M metagenome (GOLD analysis project Ga0116231, IMG submission 89695) | Host-associated microbial communities from peat moss isolated from Minnesota, USA - S1T2_Fd - Sphagnum magellanicum MG | ecosystem: Host-associated > Plants > Peat moss > Unclassified...
AATTTTCACATGCATCATAATAATACCTTTGGCATCCAGCATATTATTATTATTGGCAAAATTGTTTTTCTGGGCAATTTGATCATTGCAATTACCAATATTAAGTTTGTGTGCTAAATGGCAACTGACATCCATTGCCATTATTATTATGGCAAATGCAAGCCTTGATATTGCCAATATTTAATAAAAGTGTGCTTAACGGCTGCTCATTCTGGCATCCATTGAACTATAATAAAAAATTATGGCAATGTAAAAAGCATTGAAAATTTCTAATATTCTAAATAAAATTTCAAAAAAATAAAAATAAAATCCAACCCAACTCTTTCAGTTGTTGAGGAAGAGACAGGATGAGTGTACCTAAGTCCAAAAACCCCAAAATTAAAAAATAAAATTACAACACTAATGTATATTATTTTCCGTCGTGCCGCGTCTATATTCCACTCTTTCTTCGCCCCATCGGAGTAAACAAACGATGACGGGATGGAGGGATGATGAGAGAGATGGATGAAATGATGCTTCCCGACATCCTTTACCATCTGTAATTTTTAGGATCAATCAATCATCCTATAGAACACCTACCCATTGCCTCTTTTTTCCAACATGGGTTGGGGGGGGGGGGGGGGGGCTGAAGGTATAGCCTAAATAAGTAATGGCCTTCCTTAAAAAAAGTTGTAAAATGTTATAAAATTTTTGAGGGGGTCTCTAGTATCTACCACTTGAAATTTTTATTTTTATTTTTATTTTCCAAAAACTCTAGATAGATACAATATACCTACCTACCATAATAATATGAGGCTTGTCACATTTGGACTCAAATCTTCCTCTTCTTCCATTTCCACCTTATGAGAAACTTAGCATAGATCACCTTGTAGAACACCTACCTATGGCCTCTTTTCCAACCTAAAGTCTACCACAAAAGAGAAAGATTTTCTTCTCTTAGCAATGAATCATTCATTCTATAGAGCATGCACCTACCTATGTACCTACCTATTGCCTCAATTCCAACATGGGTCTACATACTAATTAAGCTTTCTTTTATTTTTAAATCACCAGGTAGATACCAATAAAAATACTATTAGGCTTGTGTTTTGTTGGTTGAGTTGAGACTTGAGACCCAAAGTAGAAAATGAAAAAAGAGAAGAAAAATAGTCGTTGGTTGTCTTTTGTTTCAGAGAACACAACAGTAAAATCTGACTGTCAAGCTAAAGTAGTACCTACCTGGGCCAGTTCAACATTAATTATATTATTTTCAGAAATGTTGAATTTTTCAAAACATTTTTTTAAAAAAAGAGAGAGAATCCAATGAAATATTTGAGAATATATCATTTGTTGAAATGGAATCCTCAAAATGAATTAACTATTTGACAAACATGTGTTTGAAGTGGCCAAGGTATTATGGTAATAGCAATACCCAAGTCGGGGGTGGGCCGAGTGACAGAAAACATGACCGGTTTGAACCAGTGTTGGTCTCGTATCAACTTATTTTGATACCAGCATTGACAGTTTTAAAAATATTTGATACTATTACATATATTAAAGGACGTCGGGATGAAATGAAGCTTCCCCTGAATCCGGTCGTTCATCTGTCCATCCGTCCGGTCGTTATTATATTTTAACATAAAGGAGTTGTTTACAGTTTTGGGGGGTGAAGATGCTCTTAGTGCATCTCCACCCCTTTTCATTCAATCTTTCAGCAGGATAGCGTAAATCCTCCTGCACTCGTGTATTGATTGATGTTCACTTTGCAGTGGTCATTTTAACCCCTTTGAAATCTTTTTCCAACTATGGATTTGGACTAGTAACTGTTACTCGTCCAAATGTGAAGATGTACATGGCCTTTGAGTGTTTAAAGGGACTTGTTATGACGTTTGTGGGTGGGGGACAATGATCATTAAACACTATTATATATAGTAAACGACGTCGGGATGAGAAATGAAGCCTCCCTGAATCCGCCCGTCCCGTCATCCGTCCCTGTCGTCCCTCTGTCCAACGGAGTTGTTTACAGTTTTGGGGGCGGAGATGCTCTTAGGCTCAATATTGATTTTGAGCTGGTATATGGCAGGTATATATGCCTGATATATAGTGAAATTGGTGTGAAATTGGTACTACCTCAAGTCCCGACTAGCTAGCTGGTACCAGACTTAGGTCATAGCAGACTGGTTGTGAGGATATCTGATTTCCAGTGATAAAAACCAGGGGATCAGGGTCGGGTTTTTTTTTTTTTTTTTTTTTTGTGACCCAGACAGACCCGAGCTCATCTCTTTTTGTTGGAACTGGCATAAGAATCAAACATTGGAACTAGTCTTTTTGCTAAATTTGGACCCAAAACAAGAACTAGTGATAAAACATAACATTCTTGAATTGCAAAAGAGAGGCAGATTTCTTAATGTAGGCAAGTTGATTTTATTTTTGACAAATAGGCTGAACCTCAAAGTTGAATATTAATTTTAATTAGTTGTTAAAACTCCATAACTTAAATATGGTTTTAATTTGATATAAAAAAAATTATCTATACAATATTTAGCATAGAGAAATAAATATGGAATGTCTACATGGAAACTGGACCCAGTCTCGAACCACGCCCCCAAGGTTTGGGGAATTTGGAAAAAAAGAAAAAGTGTCAGAACCAGAATTGCAAAATCAGAAGAACCAAACTCAAACCACACCCAAAGAACTACAAATTTTAAAAAAAAATCAAAACAGAGCTTCTCTATTAAAATAAAAAATTAATATTTAAAAAAATTAAAATTAGAAAAAAAAACTCCACACAACACTGGTTTGAACTCAGAACCCCTTGTGGTACCGAAGGTGGGCCATACCACTGGTGGAAGAACCCCCCTCCCCCCACCGTTTTATTCTTTTTGGGGCACCCCAAAAAAAAAAAAAACCAAGAGTTTGGTGCCCACCACAGAATTCAGCTTTTGTAAGAGGAGAGTACTTCCACTCTGTTGCTGCTAGTTGTGCTTGTTTCCGGGTGTACATTGCGAGCGTGTTTGCACACCAAGCACGCCTTCTCCACTCCTCGTCTGCACACTAGTAGTTGTAGTGGTGGTGGTGATGGTGGTACCTTCTTTGGTGCTCTTCTTTCGCTTCCTTTTTAGCTTCTAGCTTTGATTTGGCAACAACTCCAGCAACTTTTGCTTTTTTTTTGGGTGGGGGAGGCGAGGATTTCGGGTGTCAGTGAGCTTCTGTGATTTTGGGTGGCTGGCTGTTGGTTTGATCCGTTTTTCTTTTGTCTACAGTGTTTTTTTGTACCGCACACTTTGAGCTCAACACTTGAGAGTGTAAGTTGAGAACTTGGGAGTGTAGTAGAGGAAGAGTTTGGTCTTTTGGAAGAGGAGCGTTTGTTGTTTTGTTTTGTTTGTTGTTGGTGTTTTTTTTCTTGGGTTTTGGAGTGACATTTTCTGGGTAGTAAGTTAGCTATGGACGGAATTCCTATGACGTATAAGGGTCCATGGGGTTGTGATCACCATGAAGATGAGCATCGCCATCGCCCAGTGCATGCTTGCAGCATCTTCGTCTTCCGGACCTTAACGGCTGTGGCCACGGCCGCGTCCATCATCCTTCTGCTCAAATCCGACGAGACCACTTATTACCATAGTTCCAAAGTCTCGGAAGGCTGGCGCTCATTCGACTCCTTCAAGTAAAGTTTCTGCCGTCGTGACTCATGGAAATGTGGGAGAGTCGAAGAAGTTGGCTGAGACTTCAGCTCCTTTTCTTCATCATCTTGCACAATTTGGGTGCCAGAATCACGATTTTTTAAAGAGTGGTTCTAGTGAGAGATATTGGCAGCTACAACTCTCAGTCTCTCCTGAGTTTTCCAGTTGCAAGTCCCAGATGCATAGTGTAGGAAGCAAAGAGTGTTTGGAGCTGCTGGGATGGTGATGGTGGTGGTGGTGTTGATCTCTATTGCATATTTGTGCTCTGGTCAAGAAAGTCTTAGTTGCCGATTTCTTTTTTGGGTGCAGATGGTTTCTTGCTGCCAACGCCGTGGTGTTCGTGTACTCTGTTTCGGGAGCTACCCTTTCCTGCTTTGCCATTTGTGTTCGACGAGGTCCCCTCAGTTACTCCCACACGGCTTGGATTACTTTCCTTATAGACTTTGTAAGCACCTCTTGACACACACCTCTTGATGACCCTTGATCTTTTCATCGTGGACTTTGTAATCGCAGCAGATCTTGACACCCAAAACATTAATGATCTCTTAAGAGCATCATCCCCAGCGGTGCTCAGTATGTGACGCTGCAAAAATATTTCGCACATCCAAGTTTAGTTATTTACTCTTTGCAACCCCACCCATATAACCCAAACTGACACTGCAAATAGGTGGGAGACTACAAATATGAAACCACCTGGACCAATCAGAAGAGCAATAGTTAGATCATATTTACTACACTTTTCTCTTGCAGGTGCAAAGTGCAAACCTTTGTTGCTCTCCCTGAAACTCACACTGCAAATAGGTGGGGGACTACTAATATCAAAACCACCTGCACCAATCAGAGAGCACTAGTCAGATCATATTTACTACACTCTTCTCTTGCAGGTGCAAAGTGCAAACCTTTGCTGCTCTCCCTGGAACTCACAGTGCAAATAGGTAGAAGACTACTAATAGCAAACCACCTGGAGCCATCAGAAAGAGGTAGCAGTAGTAGTCAGATCGTATTTGTTACACTCTTCTCTAGTAGGTACAAAGCTTTGGTGCGCCTTTTACCAGCCTCAGCACAGTGTGCAGATATGCTAGGCCAAAACCATTTTGCTGAGCCAAACTGGCATGTTCTGACTTCTCTTCATCCAATTTTAATGAGCAGTGTCACTGAGCACTGCTGGGGATTTCTCTAAGAACTAGACTCTAAGAACAATCTAGTATGGGACCAGAAGTGTTTTTTTTTTTTTGGGGAGTCTTTTTTGTCTGTTTTGTGGATACTGACTGTGTGTGAGATTACAGTTACTGGCAAGTGCACTTATATCAGCAGCATCAGCAGCTCTTGCGGTGTGGTGGGTGGGGAAGAATGGCATCTATGTACCTCGGTGGACAGCGATCTGCGATGAGGTGAACAGCTTCTGCAACCGAATAGAAGCAGCCATTATCACTAGCTTCATTGGCTGGCTCTTCCTGGCCTTGTCTGCCTTTGTTGCTGTCTCCTCTCTCCACCATCTCGGCAGGAAACGGTGGTAAAATAAAAATGTAAATTCAAAGAACAACTGCTGCAAAAAAATTCCCAATAATACAACAACAACAACAACAACAACAACAGACACTCCACATGAAAATTGCCTTTGGGGATCCATGAAATTTTGGGGAAGAAGAGGTGAACAGAGGTTGCTTGTGCTTCTTCATGAAGCCAAAAAAATGAGTGTGAATTTTATATTGTAATTTCCTTCTTTCTATAATCTAACTTACTTAGTACACTTTGTGATGGTCAGACTAAGTCTCTGTATGTACAAAATGGGCAAAATGCAAAATGCACATCCAAATAAATACATGTATCATTTGTTTACACCACACTTGTTGTGCACCTCAAAACATTGGGCATTTTGTCAGAATATTGATGATATATGCACACTTCAATATAAGTTGTTTCGACTTGTTCCCACATTTTGAGGGGTGTTATTCTGTGAATTGTATGTTCATTTTTCGGGAACTTCCAGTGTAAAATCCCCCATTCAACCATCAGTTTGAGTATTTAATTACAATAGGGAATTTTAACCATTGTCAGTTTAGGATTAGCCACCTCCAAAGTGTTCGAAACAGGTGATCTTTTTATGATAAATAATGTACCTTGTCATTTTTGTAATAGATTGCAGATATGGTAGTTTCTACCAGAAGCAGACTGGTAAGAGGAACAGAAATTTCAACAGGAATTGAACCTCTGCCAATCATGTCTTATGAACACACAATGTCTTATGAATCCAATATATATGATCCAAAAATGCAGAGTCTGGCACCATTGTGATTGTCAAAATTCAAAACTCCAACTGCAGACAGTACACAACCTCATGCCGAATACTTGGGGTAAAATCCAATCATGCAATCATCACTTTGTATCGGATACAGAAGCAATGTGCAAGATCAGATCAACCACGCGGCAACTGCATCCAAGAAGCACAGGGGAAATGTCAGAGTTAGAATGCAAGGAAGAACATCAGAAATAAAACAGGTCAGTAGTACACACAATCAGCGTCCATTCCTAAGGAACAACAACAGAGCAATTCTGATGTGTCAATTGACCCCTAGCTCAACTTTGAGTCTAGCTCTGCCTCCTCTTAGAAGGTGGGCACAAGCACCTATGTTGACCACTATCCCAAGGACTTCATTTATCTGGGTTTAAACTCTAAACCCTAAAACCAGATCATGCTGCAATCTTGAATTTAGTGAATTTAGTTTACCCAGTGACTGCATTATTTTAGTGCAGTTTGCTGTTATGGGTAATAGCATGTCAGGCATGGGATAGTTGCAACTTGGATCAGCAAATGGATGTTCAGTTGTACCCACTATGTTAACATCATGATGTCATCCATCAGCTCAAATACTAGTCCCTTGGGCCACGTAAAAAGCAGAGAATTCCATGTACTATATGAGTTCTGTGGGAGGAGACGTCATCTCAGATTTTACAGTTTCAGGGAACCATTTCATGAATTTGATGCAAGGTGAATCAATCATTCACACCTTTCTGAAAGAATAGAACACACACCTGTAACCCCATTCGTTGTCATACCATGCAATCAACTTCACAAAGTTGTCAGAGAGAGCAATGCCAGCCTTGGCATCAAATATGCTTGACCGGCTGTCAGTGATGAAGTCTGAGGACACTACATCCTCCTCAGTGTAGCCCAATATGCCTTTCAGCTTTCCATTTGCTGCATCCCTGTTCCAGAAGCATAATCAATAAGTCTGGACTGTAGAGAGGACTTCGTGCATTACCAGTTTAAAAAAAAGAACAGCTCCAGAATTATATTCCCAACAGACTATATGAACTGCACAAAAAGAAAGGGAAGTTCTTGCCTGATTGCTGCCTTGATGTCATCGTATGAGGCCGACTTCTCGAGTCTGACTGTTAAATCTACCACTGAAACATCAAGGGTAGGAACACGGAAAGCCATACCAGTAAGCTTCCCATTCAGTTCTGGTAGCACCTTACCCACTGCCTGCACAAGCTCAAAAGCCAACACTCAATTCCCCAAAGAAAGTCTAAACCTATCTCCTACCAAAAGTATCACACCAAATACCTTCATCATGAATGTCAGTGACTAGCTGCCATTACTCTCATCAGCTAACTGGATGTAGATAAAGCATATAACACAGTAGACAACTAAGGCCTCCATTGAGAGAAGCACACATGAAACTAGAAAGAAACCTTGCCTTGGCAGCTCCAGTGGAGCTAGGGATAATGTTGTTTCCAGCAGCACGACCTCCCCTCCAATCCTTCTTTGACGGCCCATCAACCGTCTTTTGTGTGGCTGCACATCCAATCACATGTAAAAACTTCAAAAACTAGACATTGCTGTCATCCACACTACAGTCAATCATACCACCATAAATCTGTACTTTACAGACTAGGCATTTCATTACAGTTTACAGTTTTAGGGATTTAGGATTTAGAATGCTGCACTGTGAAGACAACAGCAAAAATACACAATACATCTGCATATGTGTACCTGTAGTAGAATGCACAGTAGTCATCAAACCTTCCACAATTCCGAATTTATCATTGATTACCTGCACTTTCAAAACAAACTTTTACGATTACACCATCCCTCCAAACACAACAAAAATCAAGACATCCATGTGTGTTGAAGGAATCCAAGTCTGATGCAGGAGAGCAATCATCAGACAACCACTTTGAGGAAAAAAAGTACCTCAAAGAGTAAGGATTTTGGAGTTCAGTATCACACACACACACACGTACATTCTAAACCCTAAATCCCTAAACATTTGTAGGTGGTGGATTGTGCAGTAATTATGGAAGAACTGGGAAGAGTGGTAAGCACCTTGGCCAAAGGAGCAAGACAATTAGTGGTGCAGCTGGCATTAGATACAATATCAAGATCAAGTGTATACTTGTCCTCATTCACACCCATGACAAACATTGGTGCATCTTTGCTAGGTGCCGAGATCACAACCTTCTTTGCCCCTCCCTGCAATTACCCATCACACTGAAACACCTCAAAACACTGGAAGCCAAACCCATGTAAATAGTTGCTAACCAATTTCAACAGCCTGTCAGCAGCTAGATTGAATGTCAGGAGAAACTACCTATTATCATTCAACTTCAATTGATTGCACCAGTTTACAAAGGGCCAAAAATTCAAATCCTAAAAGTCCATAAAAGCTCTAGTGCAACTAAACCTTACAGTTGATCCAACATGATTACAGACAGAACCAAACAGAAACTAAAGAAGATAGATGACCCATGACAAATAACCCCATCCATAGTATTTGGATTAAGTATCTTTTGTGCTATCTGGAGGAGATTCATGCATGACAAGACCTAGTTTGAGCACCTACCTTCAAGTGAGCAGCAGCCTTTTCTTTGTCAGTAAATACACCTGTGGACTCAACAACATAATCAGCTCCATGTTTGCCCCATGGAATTTCTGAAGGCTCCCTGCATACACATACATATCCACACTCTTGGCATAAATAATATAGCAAACAACATTTTCTTCTGTAAGCAATTGTATACACAGGTGATCAAGGCACTCATGCTAAAAAACATCCCAAGGGAAGTCTTTGGGTGAATTTAACACATCAGAAGCCTGAAAAGCTGGTACATTAGGAAAAAGTTCTTATCATCCTCTTCAAGACTATTTTGACTTGGAGAAATTTGGTAACAAAAATGGGTCACTTAAATATGGTATTAATCCAACTGGACAAAATTTGCTTGCAAAAATTTAAGAGCACCAAAGATTGGCACACATACTTGTGACCATAGACAGCGATGGATTTGCCACCAAGTAATAAGGAGTTCTCTGTATCAGCTTTGGCATCATGTTTCTTTGCATGCCCATGAACACTGTCATACTTAAACATGTACGCCTGCAAAACCCCCCAAAGACACATAGTGATCAACAAAAACTCAAAAGCAAGAGCAGCACTTTCACCTAGAAGCATAGCTTAAATGCCACACATCAAACTTCTTTGACTGAGATTTGCAAATCAAACAAAATGGCTGGCACTCAGAGGAGTTGAGACCATCTCGTAGCCATCCAAGTTCAGCCATAATGACTGCACAGAATACACACAAACCTTTGCAAAAACTGCATGTAAACTTGAAACCCTATTGCCAGGTACAATTGCAGGACCCACATCTATGAAATGAACCACATACAAACATGGTTGGTGGTACATACCATATACTCTGAACTGATGAAGGGATCATTGACAGCCACCACTTCAATGTCATCACGGTCCATGCATACTCTTGCCACCAATCGGCCTATGCGCCCAAATCCTGCACATTAAACCCCCAGACATGCACCAACATATCCTCTCAGGAAAAAAACAATTAATTAAATTTTATTTTTATTTTTTAAAATTCAATTGCAGAGGACAGAGCCTTGCAAAAGCAAACTCTGTCACAATTTACAGAAAAAAAATCACTGTCTAACAATGTTGAAAAACTCTGTTACTCAAGAGAAAACTCCAAGGAAAATTCTCAAAGTTTGAGGAAGAGCTTTGCTTGGAACATCATAATACTACTTGCCATTTCCTCACTACAAAATGATTTTCTCTATGATGGTCAGAAAGGTGGGGACCAAAAGGAAAGGAAGGTAGGTACCATTAATGCCAATCTTGACCTTCTCCACAACCTTATCAGCAGAACCTGCTATGTACAATAAAAGGAATCCAATCACATTAACATCAAAAACACTACTTCCACACTACCAAATACATTCCAAGCTTATAGAGCTGCAACCCTAAAAAAATTTGAGCTAGTTATCTCAAAATAGAACGATAAAGAATATTTTCTTTTTACAACAACAAGATACTTAAGCTGCAATGAGAAAAACCTTCTCCCTTCATCATCAAAAATTTCATGTTTCATGAAGGAGACAAGCCATGAAAGATACACAAACTTAATCTATGTACCAAAAATTATCTATCTATGCACACCCGGGAAAAAAAAAAAAACAGAGAGAAAGAAGACCAAAACTTTTTGAGAATGGGTTTCTAGATTTTCTAAAAAATGAGAGAGGGGGGAGGAGGAAGAAAGAAGCTCACCCATGGCTGCAAACAGAGTTTCAGAGGTCAAACCCCAAAAAAATGCAGTTCTAATTACAGATGGAATAGATCTAAAACCCAAGCTTCACAAAAAAAGCCCAGCCCAGCACTTAGAGAAACCCAATCTTTTAGAAACAAAAGGACTTGCAAAATAAGACACTAGATCACTAGCAACTTGGGTGTTGTTGGTTCACAGAGGATGAGAAGAAAGCTCCAGAGATATAACAAAAGGCACAAGAAGAGTCTGAAAGCAGAAGCTATATGGAATTCAAGAAAAATATGAGATAGATGCACGCACACATATACACACATAAACACAAACAAAAGAGAAGGAGAGATGGCAGGCACACTATGATGGAGTGCACCAGAAGAGTCCATAGTACACTTGGAGTGTGCAAGCAAATTGCACAGTTACTCAATAGATGGGATGGAAGCTACTGTTTTTAACTGGGCAAGCTCCCTCCAAAATGAATTGTTTTTTTTAATTGTTTTTATTTCTATACACACCGGGGTTTTATAATTTATTTATATAATATTCTTGATTTTGTCCGCTTGCGATGGTATTCAGTTATCCTTTTCATTCATCCTCTCATTTGAGATTTTTTAAAAAAAAAGATAAAAGTTTCTAAAAAAAATTAAAACATGAACCAAGTTTTAAAAAATCAGGGGACTTCACAATGCCCAAAGGTCACAAGTACCCACTAATATTGATATAATAAGATACTGAATACACAAAATATACTTAGGGAAGGATTCATCCAGCTTGCACGGATAGTAGTAGGGAGTGATTTTTGGAGGTAGCCATGTGTGAATGAATGATGAGTAAGCAAGCCAAACAAGGCATCACAAACACGCTGGCCCTGCCAATAGGTAAGATGTTGTGCATCTACTTACTGTGTCCACACTCTGAACACCCAAAAAAATCTGTTCCAATGTAAACAGTCTAAACACTTTCACCAAAAAAACCAGTTCACCTAATGTGAAACCGGTTCTAATAAGGTAAAACTTCCAAAAGTTGGATGGAATGAGATAGTCCCTGATCCTGTCTGTCTGGGGGCAGGGCCCAACAAACAAACAGCTCAAGAGTGTGTGCAATTGGGGTGGTGATCAAAAGCATTCTCTTGTGACCAACTTAAGTATCTATTTGATCTATTAGAGTTATTTCATAAAGTCATGCTGTGTTGGGCCTGAGTTGCACCCCTCATTTGATGCTTCATCATCCCCTCATGGCTGTTGTCCGCAAAGTAATGAAATTTTATTAAATCAGGGTATGAAATACAGAGACTCAGGATGAAATGCACCCAGGCTCGAAGCCCAGTGTACTTCTTTTTTTCATGTTTTTTGAAATCTGGTACCCTATGTGACCAAAGGGGGGGGTTCCAGTGCCCGTCAGGCACGTCTTTGCCTGACCTTACGGATAACTTTATTTTGTATTGTTTTTTTGGGGCTGTTTTTGGAGCATTGCTGTCATACAGAGTTGGATTGTCAGCAGAGGATTGTCAACCATGTGCATTAGACATCTCAGTTTCATCCTTAATTTAACATTAAAAAACCACTTTAACAATAACAAGGTTTGAGACTAAAATAAGAGGTAGGGCTGAAAGGAAGACCCAAAAGGAATGATCATTTTACCAATTTTTCTATTGCATGTAAACAAACAACAACAGAAAAGATGATAAGGCAAGAGAAACCTGACAATCTGACACAATTCATTATGGAGAATCAGGCAAGATCTACAAATGCTTAAAAAGTAAGTGATAGTTAAAATTCATTTAGTACTTTCACTTGGAGAAAGTCTGGGTCCAGGGTGCTCCCTTAAAATTTTGGGGGCTAAGATCATCCCCACTGGTACTTCCTATGTGACCCTGCACATCAAAATCGGATGAAGAAAAGTCAACATATGCCGGTTTGCCTCAGGAAAATGGTTTTTCTCCCACATATTTGCTCAGGCTGTTGAGGCTGGTAAAAAGCGAAGCAAATGCTAGAGAAGAGTGTAATGAATATGATCTCATTGCTGCTCCCTGTTTTTGATTGGTCGATCATAATTTTGATTGGTCCAGGTGGTTTGCTATTAGTAGTTCCTACCTATTTGCAGCCCCTCTTTGAGTCTCATGGGTGGGGTTGAAAGAAAAGTAAATAACTAAACTTGGACATGAGAAATATTTTCGCAGGGTCGCATAGAGAGCACCAGTGGGGATGCTCTAAGGGCATCTCCACCCCACACCTGCAAACACTCCATCTCGTTAAATCATGCTGCGCTCCTGTATTGATGTCCATTTTGCAGTGGTCATTTTAACTGCTTTAAAGTCTTTTTTCTTCTACCATGGATTTAGATAGTGACCACTGACTATTACTCGTCCATATGTAAAGATATAAATGGCCTTTAACTGGTTAAACGGACTTTTATGACGTTTGTGGGTGGGGACAGTGATCATTAAACACTATTCTATTTAAATATAAAGGGGTTGTTTACAGTTTTGGGGTGGAGATGCTCTAAGAGCACCTCCTGCAGTGCTCGGTATGGGAACCTGCAAAAATATTTCTCACATCCAAGTTTTAGTTACTAACTTTTTTTCCAACCCCACCCATAAAACTGAAACTGGGACTGTGGAGTGGTGAGAGACAGCCACAGTGAACCAGCAACCACAAGCGCACTGTGAAGGATGAATGGTAAGTGGTCAGGAAACAGTTTTCTGTTGGTTCCAGTTCCCTAGCTAATAAAGGTTTAGTTAGCTCAGTTACTTCTTTTTTTCTATCTACTTACTAACAACCCACAAGCAGGTTGTTGGTAGGTAGGTAGTAAAAACAGCCCTTAGCTATGTATAAACCATCTACTTACCTGAAAGTTGCCTATTTTCCTACCTATCTGCCTATACATGAAACCTATTTCCTTCAGAACTAGTTACCAAGATGAAACCAAATATTAACTCAGTTGAGGTTCATCCACAACTGAGTCATAATAGACATCGAGTGGATGGTGCGCTGGTGGGTGCTGGTTCATTGTGGCCGTGAGAGACGAGAAATAACAACCCACTTGGACCAATCAAACTATCTAGCCAATCAGAAAGAGGGAGCAGTTAATAACTACGATCTGAATATGTTTATGAGAGTGTTCCAGGACTCCTAGAGGACTATGAAAGCTGTGCATGTTTTCAGGGTCCCAGGAGTCTTCCAGTGTGGATTCAATGGATTTGATTGATGAACCTCATTCCAGATTTCTAGTGCAGGGTCACATACTGAGCATTGGTGGAGATGCTCTTAAGAAGCACTTTTCCATTGAGTAGTTGCATCTTCAACTTTTGAATGATCCAATTGCTTTCCATGAGTGTAAAAACCTACCCCATTTTTTCTAAGTGTATTCGGAGGATGCCTTACAAAATGTAAAATGTCTACGGGCTTTATGAAAAGTGTAACAATCACCTCTTGAGGTGAGAGTTACACTTTTTGTTAAGCCTTTTATTTTTTCTTGTGATACCTGAGAGGTACCTACAAATATCACAGGAATTTCTTTTTAATAATTGATGATGATTTTTACACCACGTCAAGCACATGGACATGGGCTTTACAGAAGTTCAAGACTCCATTGGCTCTTCCCTTAGGGTCCCTTATTTCCAGTAAAGCCTCATCAATCTTAGGGCTTTACCCTACACATTAAATTCTCAAGCTGAAGGTGCGACTCCTCAATGGAAAAACACTTTAACTTACAATCCTCAAATTAGATGATATTTTGGCTTGAGTTGAAACTTGAGAAAAAATGTTAAATGATGAGGAATGGGCAAGATATGAGCATGATTCTGCATAAAGATTCCAAAGCCAATTTTAAAGAGAAGTACGAAAAACCAAAATGCATTCTCATCCCCCCAAATGAATGTCAATGTTCAGAGGAATGGGTATGTTTTCTTCTATGGTTCCTATAGTTTGTTGAATATTTGCAATAAGATTCCATTTGCATGTGGCAACACATAAGTTTGAAGCCATTTCCAAAAAGACTCACTTTGAAAATAATTTAATAACCTACCTCTTTGAAGTTTATCTAATCAACCCCTTTCCTTTACAATTTTGAGATTTGACATATTGTACTTCAAGGACAAGCCTAATAATATAATAAAGATGTCCCAAGCAACTTTATCATTTGATTTAGATTTTATTTTATTTCAACCCCCACAACTTGATTTCATTTTTTATTCAACATTTTTAGTAGCTATGAGAGTACAAAAGAGAGGTTATAGGCAAACCAAACCATTATAAATACACCACATTATCGTGCAAATCTTAAGTCCAAGGACCAATTACAAGCACCCACTTCTCTTCACATGTTTATTTGCAAGCAATGTATAAAAAAACTTCTTTCTTTTCATCATTTTGGGGTTGCATGGCAATTGTCATTCTAATTTTTTTTCAACTTTCAACAAGAGCTTTAAGGCTTCATATTTGTATAATGCACATGCACCCATTTATCCCTCACCTAAGCTCCCATATGGCAATACATATAACCTTTTGTCGTTGTCACCAAACATATTTTTTGATCAATCAGCAAGTTGATTATCACTAAAAATCACTTAAATGTTGCATAAAAGCTCATTTTTTCATTGTTGTCCACCAAAAATTCTATTTCAATATTGGGCAAGCATTTTATTTTGATAATAATTGAAGATTGTAGTTTGTTTTAATCATTTTACAATTGGAGAATTGTTGGTTTTAATTCTCTAAAACCAGTTATTTTTAAAAACCTAAAAAAATGCGGTTTTCATGAAATTTTTTGGAAGGAATTGATGTTTTCCAATGTTGTCATTTTTTATATTTTTTGGCCAAGTAGTAATTGCATAAAAACCCTTTTGTTGTTGTAACTTGTGTTGCATGGGTATTTGATTATATGTATAATTGTTGGTTTTGATTTTTTGAACTATTTCAAAATCAAAGAACCATCATTTTTAATAGAAGTCAATAATGTACATGTTAGGCACTTTCACTTTTTCTTTTTTTTTAATTAAACTTTTTTTTATTGTCAAAACGAACTTATTGGACAATTTCCAAAACAATTAATTATAGCCAAAGTTGTCTTTGAAGTAGGGTAAATGTTGATGAACTATTGAAAATCATATGGCAACATAAGAGGAAAAAAAAGGAAGACATGGAAGGGAGGATTAGAATCATATTTTTAAGTGGATGTAACGAAAGAGCCCATGTTTGTTTGTTATGTACAAGAGGCTTACATTATAAACTTTCCATCCCATGATTTGATAATGGAAACCATGTGAAAATTGTTATTTCATGGGTTCATTTTTTTTGCAAGTGGATGTCATATGTTTAAAACACGTATGATGCATGTATAAGTAAAATAAAATATTTTCAAGTGCATGAGACCAAAAAAAACAAACAAATGCCACCTTATTGAAACCACAAGTGTGATTTGTTCACCAATTTTAACTTATGAATTTATTTAACATGTTTTTTTATAGATATATTCAATTATGACTTTGTTTAACATGTTCATATATGGGTTTCTTCACTATTGTTCATATACTTATGTGTTATGTGTTTGAAATTATGCCATGTTTTCCAATTTTCAAACATTGAAGTGTTTTGGCATTGAGCCCAATGTCTAAAATGTTATAGGTTTGAAGTGTTGAATGTCTAAAATGTTTTGACTTATTGAATGTTGGAATTGGTTTATGGGCTATTGAATTTAAATTGTGGAGTGAATCCACCAAAAGATGGAAATTGTTATTTGTTTGCAAACCATAAGTTATGGATCTATTCATTATGATGTTCACTTTTCAATATATTCAACTTTGAATCTATTCACTAGGTTAATACATTTTGGAACACCATGTTATTTTAAACAACATATGATTTGCATGGGTACATGGGTGAGAATTTTAATTTGTTATAATGCATTATATTTATGGAAGTATTTGTCAAGGGTTACATTAAGGTTGTGAGAGTTTACTGACAATGAATTATTGGGTCAAAGGTGGCCAATTGGGTGAAAGCACACTAAGGTGGAATACATAATCCTATCACAACTTGTTGAATTATCAATTATGGGCCATGGAACAAAAATATAAATGAATAATATGTGAAAAGGACTCAAAAAGATAATATTACATGTGATATGATCACATTGTATGAATTTCAGGAATAGATTTTGAGTTACCATAACATATAAATTTTTGATACAATTATCTATTATTGATAAAGTCTAAAAGTTTTTTTAAAAAATTAGCCTTACCATATGACTTGTGCAATATAATTTATTCTGCTACAATGTAATATGGACTTTTATTTTAACACTAGTATGGACTCCACATATGCTGGAAAATACTAAACACTTTAATGTGCTTTCATCCAATTGGTTTTCACCAAATGATTTAGAATATTGTCATTTGTCATCTATACTTGAAATCCTAATTATGCAGGTGTTTGGATTCATCTTCTAATGAATTCACATTATAAGTTTTATGAACAAGGTATTAATGTAATGGATCTTGCCCTTTATTTACAAGTTGGTGTTTATCTTTATGAATGTTGAAGTGTAATCAAAGACAAAAAAGGACTTGGAATTTGTCCATCATGGGTTAAATTTTTTTCGACCAAAGATGTTGGTTCATCCACAATAAAGGTGCAAAATCTTATGCCATTGCTCAAGACCCATGAAAATAAAACTATTCAAATTCTACCACATGTTATGGGTTCCCTTGTTCATCTACATGAGGCCATTTCAATGGTAATGGCAGCCACCACTTGGGTGGATGCAAAAAACTATGATACATTTAAACCAATAATAAAGGTTGCCACCAATGAGGGCATTACAATACACCAAGCTCTAAATACAAATGGAAATCCTAAACACTAGTCAATTTATTAGCCAACACACTACCCCAAATACTAGTTAATTTATTAATCAACCCACTACATCAAATATTAGTTAGTTCATTAGCTAATCATTGCACCAAGTATTAGTCAACATATTAGCCAACCCATTGTTCCCTAAGTGAAAGTATCAATTGTTGATGAAATGAAACTAGAGATTGCATCTATAGTAGATTAAAAATCATATAATTAAGAAGGAGAAAGATGTTGGATCAGAAGTAAAACAAATTAATGGGAAGAAACGCCACTAGATTTGGATAAAAGCAAAGGACAATATAAATGGAAAATGTGATTGGAAGATTGTTTAGAATGAGGTAGTAAGGACATTAATCCTTTCACAACACATCTTGGGTTTTATGATTAATTTTTAAAATGATTATTATTTTTTCTCTTATGTTTATAATTACTTGGTCACAAAATTTATTATGTAGTTGCAAAGGACATCAAAATGTCACATGGCATCATGGTTTTGTAATTATAATCAATATGACTCAATTTGTTCAATTTTTGGATAAATATATTATTATTTCTAAATTTATATTAGTATATTTGAATGATTTAAAATTAGGAATTCAAAAATACCATTTACTTTTGTGACTAATAACAATTAATAATGACTCAATTTCTAATGATGATGATGTGCCGTGCCATGTGTCAACAAGGTGTTATAACTAATAATCAACATCATGACTCATGATTCTAATTTCAATACAATTGATTGGTCAAAAATGTTCATAATGCCAAAACATGTTTTTACAACTTGTATTTTGCAACTATAATGTTCAACATGATTAAAAAAATGACTTAAATTTTTTTTTAACAACTAAAAAAAATGACTAAAAAAACAACTACTAATGCATAGGAATAATCATTTTATTAACCAAGTTTAGTTTAAATAAATAAATTTAATTTATAATTTGATCACAATTTAGCCAAATTTAGCCATGTAGTACTTCAATAATGAATTGTACTATATTTTTTCAAATTTTAGCCAAATATAACCTAAATATTCAAATTCAACTTAATTTATCATTGTTTAACCATGTTTAACTCATAAAAATTATGTTTAATTTCATTTATGTTTTGTTTAGCCATGTTTTGCCTAAGTAATTATTTTAACTATAAATTATATTAATTTAGCTATACATTAATAGTTCTAAACCATGTTTAATTTAAATAATTATGTTTAAAAATGTTTAGCCATGTTTAAATTAACTTATTATATGTCTAGCCTAAATTAACCTAGTGTAGTTTTGGTATAATCTAACCAGGTCTACCCTAGTTTAATTTAAATCTAGCCTAGTGCCCAAATAATTTTAGATAGGTTAAACTAGGTCAATTTACTTTGCATAGGGAGGCCTAAGATAACTTACGTTGGTCTTTTAAGTAGTCTAGGTTTATTTAACTCATCCTAAATCAACCTAAGGAGGCCTAGGTTAACCTAGGTTAAATTGCAAAGTAGTAACTAGGTTGACCTATGTCAATTTAAGGTGGTTTAATTTAATTTGAGCTTAAATTTTTTTATATTTATATTTTTTTGTTTAAAATATTTAATATTTAAAAATGTGGTAGTATAATGGATGAAACTTGAACCCCAAAGTGGAGGTGAGGGGTTTAAATCTTTTTTTTTGCAACTTATGATACCTATGCCACTTAACTAAGTTAGGAAACCTAGTTTAGGCCACCTAGGCAAAAAAGCTGAAGTTTATTTTTAACCTAGGCAACTTAACTAGTTGCAACTATATGTCCTTTGCTATAAATTGGATGAAATGACATGGGTTTAACAACTCAATGGTCAGTAATTGTAAATGTCCTTTCTAATTAATCCATAATCATGAAAACAAGTTACAAAATTCAAAATGTGTTCTTATGTTTGGATCATGGATGTCAATGTCATAAAATGCAAATACCACAAACCATCACGATTAAAGAAGTTGGGGAAAACTTTAGATAAGGAATTTGAATATATAGACAATGAACTTTCTTTGGTGGGCTTCAAGAATGTGATGAAGAGGTGGTTGAAAATAAAAAGAAGTGAGTTGAAAACTAAGTTCATGGTGGGGAAAAGGGATTGCCATGTTAACATTGAACTTGTTCATTGGGAAAGGTTAAAAGAATATTAGACAAAACCTAAGATGAAAAAAAGGCTAAACAAATGTCCATGCTAAGAACAAAATGATGAATATGGCAAATGTGGGACGAATAGGAAAAATAAGGAACATGGGAACAAAGTTGATATTGGCTTTCAAATCAAATTGGCCTCTCCAAATTTGACTAATGTTCATACAATTAAGTTGTTAGAAAATGTTTGTCCCATGAATGTATTTTCATTCTATGACACAAAGGGGAAAAAATCACTGAAGCCTTGATTTTATGGAAATTGTTAAGGAACTTTAAGGATCAAAACAAACATGTCCAACTCTAATAAATTCTCAAAATGTTCAATTTTTTTTGTTCGAATATCCATTACATTTCAATTGTTTGAATTTTAAAAAAATTCTGATGGGAAAATAAAACTGTGGGTAATTATAAAATGGCAAAGGTTTTTAAGTTCATATGTTGAACTCTAGTCCATTTACATGCATTTTGTTTTAGCTTTTGATCACGTACATGTGTGCTAGGCAATTTTTTGCTAAAATTATATGAAATTAAAATATTTTGATTTCAATACAATTCAATGCACTAGTTGTTTAAACTACAACAAATGTGTATGTCATCTAACCACTTAGGGTGGAAAATTTTGAACATGGGTTATTTGGTAAAATGTATGTTCAAATGATAGCTACTAAAACAAAACAAAACAAAATGTGTTGCATGCCAAGTTCACATCCATGTTGGATAATTAGCAAGCTCACATTCAAACATTAATTGGCATGACCAAGATGGCATTTTATGAGATATTCAAAATAGGCTTCCTTGTCTTAATTGATTCATAAATCCCTCTTCATGATTGGTAAACAAATCTCAATGGGTGCAGTCACAATAACACATACCATAGCAAGTGTAATGCTTGCTTGATTTTTTCATGTTTTAAAGTCATAATTTAATTTGATGTCAAAATAATAAGATTTTTTTATATAGTTATATTTTTAATATATCATGGGAACATGTGAATTAATTTGAAATTAATCCAATGAATAAAAAATTAACAAAAACACTCATTAAACACTATAATGCTTACTTTTAAGTAGTGAAAAGACTTGTAAATGGATTAAAAGTTTTTGAAAATGACATGTTTTGCCAAATTTTTAATATAAACCTTAATAAAATAATATGAAGATTTTTTTTTAATTTAAAACATTTTTCAAAAATATTCCAAGAATCTTCTAAGAATATTTCCCACAAAAGTAGTCCAAAAGTAAGCGGGTGTGGCTTGTGTTATCATGTTTGCACCTTTACCACCCATCTCCATGGGCCAACTAATTGTAATAGTTTCATTTTCAAAATAAATTAGGGGATGATAAATCATCAACCACTAATAATTATATAGTTACTAAGATGTCCATAGAACTAATTAGTGGGTGGAAACATGGTAAATTATATAATTAAATGTCCTTAAACTAAATTAAAATAAAAAATGAAACAATTTTTAACAAAAACATAAGAAATTATATTCAAATTATATTTAAATTTCATTTTGAAACCATGGTGCTTTCCATTGGTATTATATTAAATTGAATACAAAATTTGAGAAATAACAAAAATAGTGAACAAATATTTTTTCATAGAAATTTTAATGAAATAAATGTGTGAAATTATAACATAAAGATCATTGTATGTTCAAAGGAAGGAAAATAAATAAAATTTACTTTCTCTTTGATAAAATATATTTGACACGTACTTGAAACAAATGTTACATTGCAAAAATTAGGCTTCAAAAGATTTTTACATTTAGAAAAGTCTATTTAGAACCTATTTTGCAATTCAAAATTTAAAAATTAATCCACAATAGTGAAGAAGAATATTTTTTCTTATTTAAGTAAAAAGATTAAATGTATAATAATTTTGTGATGAATTTTGGTTTTAATTTTTGTTAGCTTGAAAAATAAATTGTCAATGACATTGAATTGTACACTTTACCATGCTTTCATCTTAGTTTAGGTGGAATTTCTACCCTTAACACTCCCACCAACAAATTTGCATCCATTTGCGTGTTTTCACCATGTTTAGAAAGTATGGCCATGTTAGAACTTATGAAAGGACTAACACAAAATGGAAACATCACATTGCCTATTGGTTTTAACAATAGTGATAGATGTGATGATGTTTACTTTGTCTGTATACAACAATATCCTAGATATTGGCTCAAAATCCTCATCTTGTTCTTCTTCTTGTTAAATCCAACAAAATATTACAAGATTGAAATATAATGAGGAGACTTCTAGAAGATTCACTTAGTATTCAAAAAGCATATTTCTTTTTCAAATTCACCAAGATTTGAATCTTCCCAAATGTTTTGTAATTTTATTTCCCTTTCATTATGTAAAATATCAATAATGCAATTTGTTAGAAAGTTGTGCAAAAAAACTTATATAAAATGGTCATAGAATGCAAACATTGAATGGATGAATTGAAAGAAAGTTAAATTATTTCATCCCTTAGTTCAAGCATTGAGAGATTGGCGTTTTTATTCCCTAAAAATTACACATAAACATATTTAATCAAAAAAATTATGCAACTGAAAAAAATTCAATGAATGCAAAATTTGGTATTTCATTAGTATCTTTCGAAGGTTGGGAGGTTGCCACCACTTTAAAAACAAAACAATGATGCCAAAAAAAAACCTTCTTTTCATTGGCACTATTGGTTTCATGTGCCAAGAAGTGGCCTCCCTTCATCACAAGAAAAAAAAATTAACAACGGTGCCACGGCGGGGGGGTATTCCTCTCCTTGACATTCCAGGGCTCAAATAGGCTAGGATGTCGCCATCTTTTAAGGTGAAAGCACACTACAATGACCACCTTTGGGACACTTTTGGGTCTAGTATTATAGTACATACACTATAATTGTTCCAAAAGAATGGTATATTAAATTTTGGGTATTAAATTTGATTTGTGGGCTTTATAATTATTTTTTTTACAAAATTAATGTTATGTAATATTACTTAAATAATAATAATAAATCTCATTATCTATATTAAAGGATCCATTGGAATATTGATAATATATACATTGGTGTAATAAGACCATTGTCTTGTCTTAATTACACCAATTTGGAGGTTTCATTACTCATTAAAATAATCAATTGTAATGGAAATTAAAATATGGCCCATCTAGCTATGCTTGTCATTTTCCATATGAATGTGATCACTTGTCAAAAATTCAATTTACCACACATTTATCACATATTTGTTGAAAAAATTCATTTTTTGAAATGAAATTTTTTCAATTAGTTACATGATATCCAAACATGGTTCAAACTATGTGAAATGACATGATTCAATATAACTTTAACTATCATAAATATTAAAAATCATTTAGATTGTTTTTGGAATATATTTGTGTTTTTGAATACACAAATACACATTTGTTTCCACAAATATATTCCAATATCTCATTTTATAAAATGAAATAAAAAATTTCTTTTCTAATCTCTTGCATATGTTATATTTTAACATACTATGCAAAAATATTATGAAAATATTTCAAAAAACTGAGCAAGGATATAGTGAAACATGCACATCCCTCGAAAGTAATACAATGTGACACCCTGAAGGGATCACTGTAGTGTGCTTTCACCCCTCATTGAAAGAAAAAAAAACCCGAAATGGGGTGATGGTGTTCCCAAGGGGTCTCTTTTGCTTCAACATTCCAAATTTCAAAAATTGGGAGGTTCCTTTCACTCAGTGGAAAATAACAAAAGCCCTTTGAAGCAATGGTGTTCATAAGGGGTCATCCTCTCTTGGGCATTCCTAGTTTTGGAGGTCAAGAGGTTGTTTCTTTTCACTATAGCAAAAGGGACCCTTGTGGTGATGATGTTCCCAAAGGTGTGTTCCTCTTGTTCGCACTCTTGGTTTCAGAGGTTGAAAGGTTGAAGTCATTTGGCCAATGCAAAAAAAAACCCCAAGTGGTTGATCGAGCTCTCCGAATGTTTCTTTTTAAGCAACCTCTCACAATCTTGGAGGTTGTGAAGTGGAATGGAGGCTGGAGCCAAAAAAAAAACCCTCCCACTAGATTTTTCAAAAAGACAAAGAACATGAATCTTGAACAAAATCAAAAGGAAAAAGGTAATAAATATTTCTTCTTTGTTTGTGTCTTGTTTGGTTAAGGAGGCCTCCTCTTCCCTAGTGGAAACAATCTTCTTATATGTTCCCCATGTTTTCACATAAATAATGAAACATGATTAGGGTTTGTAATTCAATAATCTTTTGATATTGAACAATACAGTGTTCATGCTCCTTTCAAAGCATTGTAAATATGAGAAATATCACTTGAAAGATTAATTAAAACTTCAAGTTTAGACATGAAAAAGACATGTTTGATTTTAAAAAAGAATATTCCAGAATTTCAACAATTACCAATGGTCCTTTGGTGCCTGCCATAGTTGTCTTCCTTCTCTTCTACTTGGCATTGGTCCACATATATGTGGTTTGCCTTCTTTGAATTATCAACTTGTGTTTCTAGTTTTCGTTGTCCTGCATGTCTTTTAATGGAGGTTATGAACTAACATTTCTTTATTTCTAGTATATTCCAATGTCAATTTGAAAATATATTTCTTCCTTGATAAATGTCCACCCAATTTACTTGTAGGTAGTTGCTAAACTTAATATAATTGAAGATCAATTGATATCATAATGGAAGTACGTTTTATTTCAATTTACACCATATACATCAAACAAATATAATGACAATGACTTCATATGTGCTACCATCATTATAAATATTCTTAATGTTAGTTCATTTGTTAATGTTTTTGTGTTAGGTCAACAAGCAATCTAAGTGTTATTCATTATCATCACCATATATTAATCCTAAGTTGTACTATTATTATCTTTTCAAACAAAATAAAAATTTCCATCATGATGTTTCAAGAAAAATCTTTTTACTATCACCTTCTAAAGTATTATAATTGGTTGTATAATGAAAATTTCCATCCTTTGATTTTCAAATTTCAATTTTTTTGCAATTTTGAATATTTGTTATGTAATTGTTGTACAAAATATAGTTAAAAGTTCATAATCCCAATAGTTTTCATTATAAATACATATTCTTTCTAAGGTCAAATCTTTCAAAAACCTAAAATAACATTTAACTTGTGTACTTTTCTTTTGTTAGGGCATTAGTGAAATTACTTAGTTATTTAGTTTTGTTGCCATATTATTTATCCTCATATATATTCTTATTATATTTTTTAAAAAACAAACTTTGAAAAAATGAAGACTATAACATTTCATTATGGTTACATTTGCCAATTATTTCATTAATTACACAATGAGTGACATGTTCCATGGTCTATATTCTATTTTTTAAAAATTCTACATTTGTAATTGCACATAACATGATTTTTTTGGGTAAAAACATTTCAATTTATTCTTATAAATGTCTAAATGGAATGACACCACTATTGGTTCATTAATTTAAATTAATTGGAAACTTGTGCTAAATAAAATAAATAAATTTAATCCTTGATTTGCTTATAATAAAAAAAATTCACCAATTTTTAAAAATATATTAACATGGTAGTCCTTGAATAAACTAATGTGTAAATAATTTGATATTAAAGATGTTGTTGACAACTTACTTATATTCCTCCCTTTCAAAGTATCATATTGTTTGAGGACATATGGTCCTATGTAATATCTTATGGTTATGATATTTGCATTGAATCTCATGCAAAATGTTCTTATGGTAACCAAATTAACATTTAAGTGATTTGAATGTTTATATGTTCTAGAAGTAAATAGAAATTATAAAATGGAATAAATATGTGTTTCAAATTTCTTGTTGTTTTTCATTTTACGTATGGCATTTTAACTACATTTAATATTTTAAAAATATATCCTATTTCTATTTATTTCAATAATATTCAAATTTAGGAATCATCTATCAATAATTGTATACAATCTCCTCGATGATTATAAAGTAAAGTTTGTTTATTGTTATTAATCCCTTCCAAATTGTTGTATCTTATTTCACCTTTCATGGAGACTTTTGATAATGGGTTTTCCACATGCCCTTTCAATGTTGACAACAATTACGAGGTTGTCATATTTTATTTATTCCATTGAATTTGAATTTCACCCCAAAGTGCTATGGATATTGGAATCAAATTTCTTTTCCTATTTTTTTTCAATTCAATTAATATTTTAACATCTTATGGGGACCACCACTAACATTTCATTTTCATTGAACCAATAAAAAAATGGACAAGTTCACCGTTGGATTCTTTGAATTCAACAACCATTGTCAACGACCAACCAATTTCATTTAAATTTCCATTGATATTATTGTTCAAACTATCATACTTTGTCCACAACTAAAAGTTGGAAAAGGATCTTACATTTGGTTTTACTATGATTGCTATACATCCTAGCTTGTATAAACAATTTATTAGTTGTTTGTTCAACCTTCAATAAATGCATTGTTGTTTTTAAAAAAATATTTCATTCATTTGTTTAATTTGATTTATTCCCTAGAATTTATGTTCATACAAGTTTTTCACATGTTCTACATTATTGTAACACCCCATTTCCTAACAGTTTTCCATTTTTTTTCTTCGTAGTTGATCCCATGGCATTTGATATTAGATTAGATTTGTGATCGTGCTTTGTGCATTGTAATGATACATCATTTATTATAATGCATTCTATAATTTATTTTGCCTTCTCCTTGGTTTTTATTTCATTTCTTTCAGAGGTTCAATCATGTTCAAAGTTACATTGATGTTATTTATTGTAAAATGGCAACATTTCATGTTGAGGGAAAATTTGAATTCACCATCCTTGCTAATGAATTTGGAATTGCATATATATGTGAAAGAAATATTTGTGTGTAATGTTTGGTTTTTAGCTTGGAAATGTGCACATATCAAAAGATGATATATATGATGACAATGATATTATTATCATGTCCATATATTAAGCACTAATCAATAGTGCCCAAGGGTTGGAATGGAAGCTCAATGGCAAGGGTTTAGGATTGTCAGTAATAATATATCAAAAACTTCCCATAACATTGCCTTGACATCTTTGACTATTACATTTGTTTCCAATGACAGTGCCTATGGTGTGGAGGTCAAGAAGAAAGTGATGGTGATGGAGTCAATTAACAAACTACATTCATAGACTTCTGTGACTCTTCCAACAAGAATGGAACATTATTTAACTTTGTCCACCTTTCAAATATTTAAATCAATTTGCTTATAATGACTCTATCAAATCCATTAAACAAATTATGTATGTGGAAACATCTTTTATGTTTTGTGTAGTAGAATGCCTTTAGGCAATGGTGTTAACCCCCCATGCTACCTTAGACTTAGCATGGGAAGAGTGGCCAAATTAATGCTAAGAGAATTTAACTATAACACATTATAGATTGAGATTGTTTGTAACATTCTATTTACATTTGATGGTGATGTTTTTTTTGAAATTTTGCTAGTTGACAATCCAAATAGTTGTTCTGGTTAGATGCAAATAATGGACAAAAAGTACAATGGTTGTGCTTGGTCCAAGGTTAAAATGATAAACATTAAAAATCATGTCAATTTTATTTTTTGCAGGGCACAATGTTTGGGACATTTATAATGTCAAAATGATAGTTGTAATTTTTTTGTTCTTGATGAAAACACCAATGAAACTGCTTGGAAGGGGAACATTGTTCATTGTCTAAGTAAAAATTGTTTTAATTTATTTTCCATATTGTAAAATGTGCAATATCATGTTGTTTTGTATGAACACATGTGTTAATTTGCACGTATTATGTTGTGTAGAAGTAGGAGAATTTGATTCGAGCAATGATTCATCTAGGTACACATGATTATTCAATGGTTAAAGGAAGGTATAAAGAAGTTGTTGACCAAGTCAAAGCCATGTCGAGGAGGCGTCTTGTGCACCATTGATTACCAAATTGGCAATTGTGTTGGTTACAAGTAAGATTTTTCTATCTAAACATTTGTTCAATGAGGATGGTGAAGGGGCCAATGGAACTTCTTAAAGGATATAAATTACACCAAGTGATGGACAAGTTCAAAGCCCTACATTCTCGAAGTGTTAGGAATTTAATTGAATCCTTTAAACATCACGAAGTAATAGAAGGTACGTTTTTCACAATTTGGTTTTCAAGGCCAATTGATAATGGTTATGATTACATTCAAGACAAATTTTCCCCAAGATAATAATCTAGAAAATAAATGTTTTTGCTCGAGATGTATGTTCATGGAAAAGGTAGTGGATGTGGTTTGGTGAAGCAGATGAAGCTTGGTGGTAACCTCCAAATAATTTGGACCATGTTTGATTGTGTGAAACGTGTTAAGGATTGGACGACCTTTGCTTAACATGTGTATGATCTAGTTTATAGTATAGTGATGACAATTGTTGTTTGTGACATGCAATTTGAAAACCTAGACGTTCAATGTACATTATGTGGTGAAAATTAAACAACATTATGGTGAAGAATGGTGTTTGTAATACACATTTCAATGGTTTCATGGTTGATAACACCTAAACCAATTGGAATGCAATGTGAATTATGAATGGCAGTGGAGATGCAAATGAGTCAATGATTGAGGAGGAGCAAATTTATTATTTTCACTAGAATCAATTGATGGACACACACAAAACAATAAATCAAATTAGAGATGTGAGAACAACACAAGGCATTGTGTTATGAATACAAGAATCCCAACTCATTGAAAGAAGTAGATGTTTGGTATGTAACCATTTGATGCTAGTGCTATTTGTCTAGGGTTGCTAATGAAGCTCAACTTCTAGAAGTGGAAAACTAGTTTAATTTTTGGCATTTTAGTGTTAGATAATGGGGAGGATTTATGAAACATATACATTTATCATCCCTTTCAATATCTTTTGTCCACTCCCATTTGAGTGACATGTTGTGGATATGGTAAGATTAATTTGAAATAAAATTTAACAAACATTTAAAATTTAAAAAAATTCATTCCGGAAGAGCTTGTAGACATGGCCACATGTAACTTGTCAAAAAAATGCACAACATATTGTTTCAACAATCAAAGGAAAAGGGAGCTTCTTTGTATGCTACAACATTTAATGATTACTTTTGAGCTTTCAAACAATTGACATTGTTTATCACTTCAAGAAAGGTGGTCAATCTGGACAAGGCCTAACAATAATGAACTTTTCTTGCTTAGAATAATGTAATCTAGTGACCCAAAGTAATTTGCAAACACAATTTTGGAATATACTTTGAGTTCATCCTTCGCAGTTAAAATCACATAGATGGAAGGTGAAGAGATTATTGGCTCCTACAAATGGTAGGCAAACTTGCCTCTTAGATCAAAAGGGGATTCACATGTAGGCACAATAGTGTCAATTATTCTTACCTATGTGTCAACACTTATAATAACAAATCACATGTGTAAATTGAGTAACCTTTTGGTAATGTTGATCCTTACAGACATATGGGATACATTAATGGATGTGTTGAGGTATTGGAAGCTCCATGCAGAGATGGAGTATGGCATATAAAATGATGTCCCCTTACATCACATGTTTAATGTTTAACATTGCGAAAAACCACCAACCATTCTTATGCCGCAAGGATAATTGCCATTGGTGTTCTTGCCCCTATTTATTTTGGTTTATGGTTTCAATTTTTAGGTGCACATGTTAAGGCCACTCAATGAACTATCGTGTAATTGTTGCTTTCATATTTGTAGCCACCACTTTCCCTTAGTTCCTTTCATACTATGACTACCTTCCAACAATTATATTTTAACAAGTATGTTTTAAAAAATTGAAACAAATAAAAGTTTAACAAAAGTGAAAGATGTTGCTTTCAAGTCGACTACCTTTTTACTTCAGCAACCATCTTGCCCCAATTTTTTTTTTCTTAAATAAAATAATGAAGAAAATTAGTTAAGTAATTAAAGATGTTTTACTCTAAATCAAATTGATATTAAATGCTCTATTTTGCATCCAAGAAATCAAGGTAAAACACAAAAAAATTGTCATTTGACCTTTACCCAAATTCATTACATATATTTTTAACACAAGTACAACCTTATTCTTTCACTTCACACACACCAATCTTTCTAAAAACACACATAGAAAGATATAATGAAAAAATAATAAAATGACAAGGAATTAAAAAATGAGGGAATGAGCCCAAGAGATAATAAAGAATCAAAAGTGGGTCCCTCACCACACATTGGTTTCCCTTATCTTTTAAAATTTTATTGCTTTAAATTTGAATTTCCTTCACATATTTTATTTAATGGCAAACTACCATATCTTCTATAAACTAACTATTTTAATGGTTTCATCCCATAGTAAACAAGGGATAATCGATACAAACCTATAATTAGTAACTAGATAATTATTAAAAGGTCTTGGTTAGTTAAACTATGATATTTACCCATTAATAAATACTTTTTTATTGAAAATTTGGTCCAAAATTATCTTTGAGTTATTCCATTTTGAAAGTAATTAATTACATTGATGGTATTGCCATCAACTAACATTTTAATTCCAAAAATTATCTTTTGATTATTTTGCCATATGATGGTAATTACCATCAATTAACAAATGGCACTTGTAGATTTTGTAGAAATCATCGACCATTAATTCAATAGATTAAAAGAATGTGTTTCTTTTACCTTTAATAGAATTTATGTTTTTTAAGTTAAGAAAACTTGTAGTTTGTAATGTTTTGGATTTGCAATCTAGATTTTAATAGATCCACGTGGTTTCTAAAGATGTGCACAAGACAATGGTAATCACTAATAATGGATTATTTGAATGGAAAATGATGTCTTTTGGTTTTTTAAATGTCACTAGGACATTTTTTCAAACCATGAATGAAATGTTTGGCTTAGAGATGAATAATTGGATTATAATGTTCATGGATGATGTGAATGTCCATAGCCAAGATTGGGAGCTTTATTCAAGGTGCATTTCCTATAGTTAGAGAAAGTGTTTGAGTGGATTGCATAATAAATTTGAAATCAAATCCTTTTGAATAAACATTTGGGGCATTTAAAATGGTGGTTTTGGGTCATGTCATGATTTCCAAGGGTGTGAAGCCATATGCAACTAAAGTTGAAGTAGTTCAACATTTTCCAACACCATGAGCACTCACTAATGTTCATGCCTTTTTAGGTTTCACAAGATATTATTGAAAGTTCATAAAAGGTTATGCCAAACTAGCCCAACCTTTGTTTGAATTGTTGCAAATGATGTTATTTTTTGTTGGACTCCTACATGTCAAGCAACATTCAAAGAATTGAAACATAGGATAGTTAATGGGCATGTGTTGTCACAACCAAATTTCAATAATGCCTTCTAAATATTGATTGGTCAACTTGAGGTTTGGGAGTAGTACTAAGTTAAAAGGAAGGTCCATAAGAGGTGGTGATTGCTTATGTGAATAAGTATTTCTCTCCCACACAAAACAAATACCACCCCATGGAAGGGGAATGTTATGCTTTTGTTTGGGGCATATGCATTTTTGACAATATTTACACATGAAGTACTTCATTTGGCAAATGACTACAAGCCATTTGAATGGTTGGCCATTGTGTCAAATGCATATGGTAGATGGGGGAAGTGGATTGCTCTTTTATAATATTTAATTTTAAAATTGTGTATTTATTCGGGACAAAACATGTGGATGTTCTAAGTCACAACTAGTTGGCATGGCTAATGATAAAGAATTTGAGAACAAGATCCAAGACATTGGAGTCATTGTAGTGTTTGTTGTTGATCACAACAATGAGTGGCAAGGTTGGAGGTTGATGGAACTATTGCTGATCTGCATTAAAGGTGTTGATGAATGCATGTGGATTGTTGTTATGGGGTCAACCATGAACATATGTGTGATGTAAATGTTAAGCTTTCTATTGTTTTCCTTGTATATGCTCAACATGGAGGGGTAGGATGGTATAAAGGAGGAACATGAGGATGATGAAAAACATTTGGAAAAGGATTGACTACCTATGTTAAACATTCAACAAGGAGGAAAAGAGAACATCAATTTGCAATATATATACATACATATATTTTCATTTTTTCCATGTGGATGGATAAGGTAGCTTAGTGGGATTTGGCAAGACTGACACAATAGGAGGTGATGGTAATAAATAGATTAATAGTTAGGAAGATGACAAAAATGTGACAATTAGAATCTAGTAGCATCATGGACATTTCAAAAGATGCAATGTGCATCGCCATTCTTTAGGGGGGCATGTTGCCATAAGAGTGTATTTTCCCAATAAAAAAAAGTTACATAAAATATCGATGCATTATCATTGGCATGACAATGATTTATGCAACAAAAATATATTGGTTTCAAGAATGGAATAACACAAAGCCTTGGTACTTGTTCTTCACAAAAAACTTGGCATTTTGGTGAAAGGAAAACATTGGAGGAAGTGAAGCAATGTTACTTTTTGCATGATCAAACAAAACTAGTAAGCGAAGTGATTCACTTGTAAAATGAATGTTAATTAATGCAAAACACAATGTTTATGGGGTGAGGAGATGAGGAGTTACATAAAATACCCATGTGTGAATTCTTTTTAAAAGTTGCATTGGACATATTAAGTCCACTTCCCAAGATTGAACATGGCAACAAATACATATTGGTCACCATGGATGACTAATTGAAGTGGGTGGAAACCATAATAGTGGCTAATCACATCACCTTCACACTTGTAAAGTTTTTTTACTCATAGATTATATATTGTTTTGGCATTTCAATGTTTTGATTGATAATGATATAAAGCGGCCATTCTTATTCAATGGCCCTTCCCATTCAATGTAGGGCAAAATGTGAATGGAATGTGTAATGGAATGGGGACATGTTTTGTAGTAGTGTGGGTTGGTGGGTTTGCAAATTTTTGTGCAACATATGGGATCATGCAACAACACACTGCTTTAATTCATCCACATTACAATGACATGGACAAATGCACAATCAAAATGATCAAACATGGCTTGTTTGCATTGGTTGTTAAAGCTAAATGTGTGAATTTACTACATGTTTTATTTGGGTATCAATGTGGGGTGTAAGATAGTACCATGGTTTCCCCATATTTGATTGTCATTAGTTGAAAACCTTGATTGAAGGCATATGATACACTAAATTTATTGTGCAATCCCATGAAATTATGATGGTTTGAAAATGAAATTACTATCCAAATGTTGCAAAAGTTGAAGTTGATGATGGACTTGCATAAGCCATTCCTTAAAAATGTGGCTATTGTCTAATAGAAGTAGCAAAGGTCATATGTATCCAAGAAAATTAATAAATAGTATGGTGGATCGGAAGAAGGCAGTAGTGTGAAGATGCACAAACCAAATCAAAAGAAATGTTTGGAAATGACTTGGGAAAAACCCTATTTTTTAGGTTATGAAATATGGATTGGGTGAGTAAACACTTGATGAAAGTGTGTATGTTTGCATTTTTCAAATAAAAATAATAGGATTTGGAAAAGGACACATAGGGAGCTACATGCATTTCTAGTTTTAAAACGAGTTGTGATTTTCTAAATGCATGATTTTTTTATGAAACAAAGTGTCAACATATGTCAAAACAACTCATGATTTTGGGCATCAAGTGATGGGTGAACAAACACAATTTATATTAAACCATATTGTAATACAACTTTAAACACTAATTTTAAATGCACAAAGTTGGTGTGATTTCGATGTGGAAGATTGATGTCATGAATTCATTTTGGGTTGAGTTGTTTGCAACTTTGCGTATCCAAGGTGAATGTTTTGAATTGTATCCATCTATTTTGAAGTTTTTAAAGTTGGTGGGTAGTACATATGGATGGTTGGTTTTCAAGGGAGTGAAGGTGTGTGCACTAAACTTGGTAATTGTTACTCAATATTACCATTTTTGAGAAATCGATAATTTTTTTTTGGCAAGCATGAAATGTGAGAATATTTTTTGGTAATATGTGTATCCATGTGAATGAAGCTTTGGAAGAATGTTGTTTGTTTTATTAAATGATAGGGTGATGTGTGAGGAATTGGAATTCTAAGCGTAGTCGTAGTAGCTCGCCTTTTGTGTATGTGAGAAGGGATTGGAGGGATTATTGATGTGGTTAGCATGACGATTAGAGGTTCCTAGATCCTAACAATCAAGAGATGTTGAATCCACTACACAACCTCTTGACAATATATGAGGTGAAGCCTATATAAATATAGATCAAGATGTGATAAGCACAAAGATCCATTGTAAGATCCCTCCTTCAAAGACATTGGTAAATTTTTTGGAGTTCTTTACAAACAGTTTTAGAGATGGTTAGGTATTTACAATGAGCAAGGGTTTTTTTTCCTATGAAGGTTCAAAACATGTTTATGTGACCATTTATTACATAAACTAAAATGAACTGGTTGTAGATCCATTTCTTAGTTCACAATTTTAAGATTTAATCAAATATTCTTTGGGTTTCTTCGCTTTGAGCTTGTAGATCTTGAACAATGCAGGGTTTTTTTTTTTTTTTCCAATTTTGTGATGTAGCTGAAGTGGTGATCATCCATAAGATGATTTAGCCAAATTTGGCTACAGACTAGATATGAAAGTAGAAAAACAAACATAATTTTTCCATATTCTCAGCTACCTTCTAGAACTTATCATAAAAAATTGGCAATCTGAAAACTTTTTTTTTGAAATCTGGCGAATTTGGGCGGTTTTTTTCCATGGAAAATCTTTGTATAGGTCGAAATCATATTTTTCAGCTGGTCGAAGTTTGGTGAAATTTCGCCAAGAAAAAAAAACACGGGTCCAACATCTACAAAGCTCACACACAGCCTTTCCTTTGATAGGGATTGTCCCTCAACAAGAGGAGAAGTCATTTGCTATATGGGTGGGTTCCGGGTTGTGTTGGAAAACCACATCTTTGTAACAAAAGTCTATTGAAGGTGGGTAGTTGGGGACAAGGTGAAGGCATATTAAGGTAATAGGTAAGTAGCCTAGTGAGGAGAAAAGAGAAAGGAGAAAAGAGAAAGGAGTGGATCACAGAATGGCAATTGAAAGTACTTAAATGCATGCTTCACGAACAAAAGATCCTCCTATAGACAAGATCTGACAAGCAAACATAATGAATCATGTGTGGACCAAACCAAACAGCCCCCAAGTAAGAACTAATGTGTTTGTGTGAGACTTTCACAAAAACATAGAAAGGAATTGGAAGGCAACATTCTTGCCTTACTACTTTACCCAATAATTTGAGCTTTGCGCGGCTGCACACTACCAGTGACCATCAACTATATATATATATATTTATATATGTATGTATATATTTCTTATGTTTTCATATGGTTTTTCAATAATTCATTGTTATTTATGTCAATTTCAAATTTAATTTTAATTAATATACATTTCATGAATATGAAAAGATACATGTTAATTTGTTTTCTCATATCCATGTTGGTGGATAAGAAAAAAAAAAAAGGTGAGATAGTTATAAAATGAAGATAGTTATTAAGACAGGTGGGACATAATTATTTAAAAATTTAGTAAAAAAAAAAAAGAAAAAAAGAAAAAAATAATTTATTTAAAAATGAGATATTTTTTATTTCTGAAATTGTCTTTGGAATGGTCCATGGATGATCATATGAAGGATTCCCAAAAACAAAATTCCCTCATATACCAGTTCCGATTATTGGAAGGCAACATTCTTGCCTTACTACTTTACCCAATAATTTTTTCTCAAGGCTTTCAAATTTCAATCATGAAGTCTTTTGCTCCTCCTCCAAGGCTAAGGGTAGGTTTGCATGATATCCCCCCCACTCACCCCTTATATGTACTACGTCCTATTCAACAAATTGTTGCGGAGTTTTTATGTAAAATGTTCAAACACGCATTACCTATTCTAGTGAGTCCCCCTCCCCCTAAATCTGTTCCCACCAGACCAACAAATGTCAGTCACTTTACCTCAAAAAACCAGTTGTACAAGTGCAAAGACAAATAAAAATAAAAATAAAAATAAATTTAAAAATTTTAAAAATTTTAAAAATAAAAATAAAAATTCTGACATGGTTAGGGTGCAGTACCTCTTTCTAGGGGGTTTTCAAAGTCCTGCAATTGCCAGGTGCAGGTTTTCCAAAGTCCTGCAACTGCCAGGTGTGAGGGTTTCCAAAGTCCTGCAACTGCCAGGTGTGAAGTTTTCCAAAGTCCTGCAACTGCCAGGTGTGGGGTTTTTTGGGGGTGAAAAAGTGGGGGTTGAGAAATGGTGAAGTGAACATAGAAACCCTTTTTGCCCATTAATTTGATCAATTAATTGCCTTGTTGGGATAGTAGGTGAGTGGAAAGACATGGAAAAAGCGTACCTTATAAGCATAGCATTTGGGATTTTAGCCTTCTTCAAGAGAGTTCATCCAACTCCCTTTGTCCAGAATGTGTTTGATTATGTCCTTATGTTGTTACTTCCTTTCTTCCTTCCTTCCTTTTCAAACAACCCTCTCAACTCTCCCCCACCCCCCTCATCAAGCAAAAGAAGACAAATCCAAAAGGAGAAGAAGAAGAAGTAGTGTTGGCTTCCTTTCTATGTTTGGGGGAAAGTTCTTGCGCTCCTTCCCTTCTCAAAATCAGTCCATTATGGCTGGGGAAGTTTCTGGGGAAAATGGTCATGAAATTTGGTATTATATCCATTACCCGAAGACCTTTTTTTTTTTTTGACCAAAGTGATCTGATCTGTTTAGATTTTCACACACCAAATGGACACTCTCTCACAAATTACTTGTTTATTAAAAATAGAGTGTGTTAAAATTAATTTTTTAAAAATTTAATAAAATTTAACAGATTAATTAAATTAAAATTTAAAAAATCTTTATTTTATGGATGTACCAACCTACTTAGGACTAGGTAACCTGCGAGAAAGGGGCTGCGGCTGCAGGTTATATTGCATATAATTGAGCCGCATGAGTGTTGAGCCATAATTTTATTCATCCCATCCAGTGGCGTGCTGCCACGTCGCTTGAGAACTGGTTATGAGCCTAATTTACTTAGCACCACAAAAAAAAAAATTTGAAGAAAAGGTAATCATCAAAAAGTGTCATGTGTACCCGACAGTCTACCAGAAAGAAAAGGGACGGTTACGGTTGATTTCCAGATGATGCACGGAAGTTTCCTCCCCCCCAGCTTAAACAGCATAATCAAAATTTGGAATACACTAATCAAAATTTGGATTACACTAATCAAAATTGGACTACACTAATCAAAAGTTGGACTACACTAATCAAAATTTGGTACTACACTAATCAAAATTAGCAATTATGTGCTATAAATCGTGCAGCATGTTATACAAAAAAAATTAATTAACCGTTATATTGCTAATGAGATAATAATAATATGTCCTAACTAATAATCAAACTTAAGAAAATTACATGCTAATACATATGATACATGTGCTAATCAGAATGAATAATTAGAATGGCTAATCAGAAACTCATGGGCTAATCAAAATGAGGGATTATTGGCTAATCGGATACTAATGGGCTAATCAAAATGAGGGATTATTGGCTCATCGGAAACTAGTGGGCTAATCAAGAGTGAGGGATTATTGGCTAATCAGAAACTAATGGGCTAATCAAAATGAGGGATTATGTGCTAATCGGATAATAGTACTCTAATCAGAATTAGCAATTAATGTGCTAATCAGCACTTCTGAGGACAAGAGTTCTTGTGTGGAGGGGGTGGTGGCGCGGGGGAGGGGGTGGGGAAGAGAGAGAGAGAGAGAGAGAGAGAGAGAGGGAGGGAGCGGGCAAAGGTTTGCCGTTTCAATTTTCGCCGAGTTCGAAAATGTCCAGGACGACCTAATTTCAGGACCTGCAGATTGGCATAGAGAGCATGGTACTATAAGTACTCCAGCAGCGCAAAGGTGGAGAGAGTCTGACTGAAGGCGGAGAAAGAAGAATTCGGAAGAGACGACGATGAGGGATTGTTTTCTGTGTAAGTACTTGGAGAGAAGAGGATTTGGATTTTTACTTTATTTTTTTGGATTTGAAGCTTTTGCGCAGATCATCTTATGGTGACGGGGAAAATAAAAACGAAAAATGCTTTGTGAGGATTTTTTTTGGAGATTTTGTTGGTGTCTTGTTCTGAAGAGGATAATTGTTGTCGTGGTTGTTTTTGCTCTGGACGTGCGCAGTGTCAAGGGACGAGGAAAATGAGAATGGAGAGATGAAGAAGAGCGGTTGTTGTGAAGAGTCTCTTCTTCTGAGGGAATAACAATTGGAGAGGAGGAGGCAGGCGAGTGGGCGGGCGGGCGCGGGAGTGCGGTCGGACGAAGTGTAAAACTTTTGGAGAAATGGCGGACGGTGATTCTTCGCTCTTATCTTCGTTTTGTCGTCCAGTAACGGGAGGAGTATGGGAAACAAAGCTTGCCTCCGGATTCGGCGCTTACACTCCTTGTTTGGTTGACTCCATTGTCGTTTCGCTCTCCAACGTCGCGCTGCTTCTGTTCGTTTTGTACCGCATCCGTGGCCTCTGTGGTTATCATGCACGCTCATCATCTCTCAGGTTCAAAGTGCAGAAGCCCGCCGGCCATTGTATCGGCCTCCTGTTGGCTGCCTTCTGTGCAGTTGCACCCGTTTTGCAAATCGTGCTCGGCGTCTCTGCTGTCAATCTGGATGGCGGTGACACTTCCATGCCTCCCTTTGAGGTATAGCATCTTCTTCACATTCATTCAGTGTTGTAGATAGATGCTTGCTTGTTTCGTAGAGAACGAAATGCCTGGGATGATGCCATATTGATTGTGTGTTTGTCTCTACAAGAAAGATACAAAACATAAAAGAGAGTTGCACACAGTCCTAGCATCTCTGCCGCCTGGTGGCAGCAGCAAGCATTTCTTGATAAATCTGTGCTCTTGAACACAAGAACCTATGCCAGCATTGAATCTTTGATTTCCATAGTTTTCTTCTGTCATTAGAGAGAAAGAATTCCACTTATTTTTCTCTGATGACAGAAGGAAAAACAATATTATCATGACTATGGTTTGTGCTTTCTTTTTCATTCTCACAGAAGATAGCATCATCACCTCTTCACATGTGCAAAAGTTCAGTACATTTTCCATATCCAGACATCCAATCTGTGCCAAAATTCTTGACAGATTCCTTTGAAAATTGTGGATCATTAGAGAACAAGAGATAGATACATCTCTGTAAGTCTTATTCCGAATCTTAACAGTACTTAAAACAGTCTTGGGATTCATATGCTTTAATGTGGATACATGATAGATTGGTTTCGTGTGCAACATCCATTTTTGGCAGTGGGTTAGGAATGAGTGGGACTATGAGGATTCTAGATTTCTGAAAATGTGTGTATGTGATACTTGCAGGTATCAGCACTGGTGGTGTCCAGTGCAACATGGACATCAGTTGTGGTCATGCTGTGTTTAGAACTCAAGAGCTACACAAAGGATTTGGTATGGTATGTGCGATTTGCCACCTTTTATGTGATTGTTGCACAGACAACCATGCTTGAGTATGTACTGGCTCTCAAGGATCACTATGAAGAGATTGTGATAAGGGTCATCCTAGCTGAATATGCCTTTTCTGCTATGTTTTGCATCTTTTACCTGTTCTACTTCCCAGTCTTAGTTGACCAGACTGATGATTACATAGCCATTCCCATCAACGATGCTCATGAATCTTCAGAGTATGAGCCTCTGGCTGGAGAACAAGAGGTTTGCCCAGAGCGCAAGAGCAATATCATTTCCTTTCTTTTGTTTGACTGGTTGAACCCATTGATGGCTTTAGGGTATAAGAGGCCTATTGGGGAGAAAGACATTTGGCAGCTTGATACCTGGGATAAAACAGAACAGCTTTACTCAAATTTTCAGCGGTACTGGGATGAAGAGCGGACACGACCTAACCCATGGCTCTTACGTGCTTTGAATAGAAGCCTGGGTGCTCGCTTCTGGCTTGGTGGATTTTTCAAGATTGGGAATGATGCTGCTCAATTTGTGGGCCCTGTTTTCTTGAGCTTTCTTCTGGAGGCAATGCAAAATCGGGAGCCTGTTTGGAAAGGATATGTGTATGCTGCTTCTATCTTTGTTGGCCTGATGTTAGGAGTGCTTTGTGAGGGCCAATATTTTCAAAATGTGATGCGAGTTGGGCTCCGCACTCGTGTAACTCTGGTTGCAGCAGTTTTCCGGAAGTCCCTTCGCTTAACTCAAGCAGGTCGCAAGGGGTTTACAGCAGGAAAGATTACCAATCTTATGACCACTGACGTTGAAGCTCTTCAACAAATCTGCCAGCAGCTGCATGCGCTCTGGTCTGCCCCGGTGCGAATTATTGTTGCAATGACACTTTTGTATCGACAGCTGGGCATAGCATCAGTTTTTGCATCAATGGTGCTCCTTGTATTGTTTCCTACTCAGACTTTCATCATAAGACGGTTGCGGGACCTTCAGAAGGAAGGGTTACAGCGCACGGACAAACGGATAGGTCTTATGAATGAATTTCTCCCAGCGATGGACATTGTGAAGTGTTATGCTTGGGAGAAAAGCGTCAGAGCTAAAGTCCTTGCTGTTCGAGATGAAGAAATCAGTTGGTTCCGCAAAGCACAGTTGCTCGCAGCAATCAATTCATTTCTTCTTAATGCTGTGCCTGTGTTGGTGACAGTAATTGCATTTGGATTCTACACCATTCTTGGTGGGATCTTAACTCCAGCAAAGGCCTTCACTTCCCTCTCTCTCTTTGCAGTACTACGATTTCCACTTTTCATGCTTCCTAATCTTATCACTGCAGTAGCTAATGCTAATGTGTCATTGAAGAGACTGCAAGATTTGCTCCTAGCTGAAGAACATGTTTTGCATGCAAACCCTCCTCTAGAATCTGGGGTCCCAGCAATTTCAATAAAAAATGGGACATTCTCCTGGGAGCAAAATGCAGCAAACCCAACTTTGTCCAACATAAATGTTGAGGTCAAAGTTGGAAGCTTGGTGGCAATTGTGGGAAGCACTGGGGAGGGCAAAACATCTATTCTTTCAGCTTTCCTTGGAGAGATCCCTGCAGTTTCTGGAGGCCAGGCTATGCTCCGGGGTACGGTGGCATATGTACCCCAAGTATCATGGATTTTCAATGCAACTGTACGTGACAACATACTCTTTGGCTCTTCATATGATTCTGAGCGCTACAACCGGGCTATTCAAGCAAGTGCTCTTGTTCGGGATCTGACTTTGTTTCCAAATGGGGACTTGACTGAAATTGGAGAGCGTGGGGTGAATATAAGTGGTGGGCAGAAACAGCGTGTGTCTATAGCACGAGCTATTTATGCCAATGCTGATGTCTTCCTTTTTGATGATCCACTGAGTGCTCTGGATGCACATGTTGGCCAGGAGGTCTTTGAGAAATGTCTTCAGCAGGAGCTGAAGGGAAAGACGCGTGTTCTAGTAACAAACCAGCTCCATTTTTTATCACATGTTGATAGAATTATTTTGGTTCATCAAGGACAAATCAAGGAACAGGGTACATATGATGACTTGTTGGTCAATGGTCCTCTTTTTAAGCAGCTGATGGAAAAAGCTGGAACCTTGGAGAATGCTTCTGATGATGATACTGACGATGGAGGTGAAATGATAAATGGTATGTATGGACACATGGAGAGCCTGCTTTTCTGCTTCTCCTCTTGGGTTGTTGATTGATTCGTTTTCTTGGCATATATTTCATCTGGAAATGCATCCTGATTGCTGATTACTAGTGATGCCGATAACTGTAGTCCACTTACTGTTCTTACTTGTTGTTACAGGGATTGATGGTTCAACTGACGGGGATCTGGACGTAAAAGTGCCCCCATTGCTGAAGCAGAGGTCTAGGTCAAAGAGTGCCAAAGAGAAAGGGAAGGAGAAAAGTCCCAAGGCATTTCTCATAAAGCAAGAGGAAAGAGAAACAGGAATTGTTTCACGGAAGGTTCTCTTGAGGTATAAGGTGGCTCTTGGTGGTGCATGGGTTGTGGGAGTACTCTTCCTCTGCTATGTAATGGTTGAAGTCATGCGGCTTTCCACAAGTGGCTGGCTTTCCATCTGGACAGATAAAACCAAGCCAAAAACCCATGGGCCCCTTTACTATCTCTTTGTATATGCAATTCTTGCACTCTGTCAGGTTTCTGTAAGTCTTGCAAATTCCTTTTGGCTCGTATTTTCAAGCCTTGCAGCAGCACAACGTCTACACAATGGGATGTTGGGGGCAATGCTCAGAGCTCCAATGTCATTCTTTCATTCTAATCCAGTTGGGAGAATCATCAACCGTTTTGCTAAAGACACAGGAGACATTGACCGTAGTGTAGCCATATCTGCCAATATGTTTTTGGTAGCAATTTTCCAGCTCACCTCCACTTTTCTCTTGATTGGGTTTGTGAGTACACTTTCTTTATGGGCCATTTTGCCTTTGCTATTGGCATTTTATTACGCCTACCTTTACTATCAGAGCACAGCCAGGGAGGTGAAACGCCTCGATTCAATTACCCGGTCTCCTGTTTATGCCCAATTTGGAGAGGCTCTGAATGGGCTTGCTAGTATCCGGGCTTATAAAGTCTATGATCGTATGGCAATTATGAATGGGAAAGCAATGGATACAAATGCCCGTTTCAATTTTGTGAACATGAGTTCAAACCGATGGCTTAGTATCAGATTAGAATTTCTTGGTGGCCTCATGATTTGGATGACAGGTACACTGGCTGTGTTGGGAAATGCCCGTGCAACTGACCCAGCAGCCTTTGCTCCTCTCATGGGCCTTCTTTTGAGCTATGCTTTCAACATCACCCAGCTAATGACAACGGCTCTCCGCCTTGCCAGCATAGCAGAGAATAGCTTCAATGCAGTGGAGAGGGTGGGAAACTACACTGATATAACCCCAGAGGCTCCACTTGTTGTGGAGGATTACCGACCCCCTCCTGGGTGGCCTTCTGCTGGAGCCATTGAGTTCAAGAATGTTGTCATGAGATATAGGCCAGAATTGCCCCCTGTGCTGCATGGGCTATCAGTTCAAATTAGTTCAATGGAAAAGGTAGGGATTGTGGGTCGTACAGGGGCAGGAAAATCAAGCATGATCAATACTCTTTTCCGTATAGTTGAGGTGGAAAGTGGACAAATTGTGATTGATGGGTTGGATATCAGAAGGATGGGCCTCTCTGACCTGCGTGAGAAACTTGGGATCATTCCACAAACCCCAGTTCTTTTTTCGGGCACGATCCGCTTTAATCTGGACCCTTTTGGTGAACACTCTGACACTGATTTGTGGGAATCCTTAGAGCGTGCTCATTTGAAGGAGGTTGTTCAGAGGAACAATCTTGGACTGGAAGCTGAAGTAAATGAAGGGGGTGAGAATTTTAGTGTCGGTCAGAGGCAGCTACTAAGCTTATCACGAGCCTTATTGCAGAAATCAAAGATTTTGGTTCTTGATGAAGCCACAGCAGCTGTGGATGTAGGTACTGATGCCCTTATCCAGAAGACTGTTCGAGAGGAGTTCAAGTCATACACAATGCTCACAATTGCCCATCGACTCAATACCATCATTGACAGTGACCGTATTCTAGTTCTTGATGCGGGCCAGGTGGTTGAAATGGATACCCCACAACAACTTCTTTCAAAGAAAGATGGCGTGTTTTCAGGTATGGTCCGGAGCACTGGAGCAGCCAATGCTCGGTATTTGTATCGGATTGCCATGGGCAACGTTGATATAGAGACTGAGAAAGAGAACATCAGTGGAAACGGTATTTGGGTGCCCAATGGGCATTAGCTAGAAGCAGAACATTGTCTCAAGAAGTGTCACATTGGAGAAAACTCATGACTGGGTCTAGACTTTGCAGCAGAGGATTAGAAATCCTTTCAATTCTCAGGTAATTGCTAGTCTGTAAGGACATCTTTTGGAATGTGATAATTGGTGAAAAGGATGCTGTAGGGGGTGCTTTTCTCAAGCATCAGAAGTCCTGAGGTGGATATGCCAAGAAAGATTCATGTTTAACTCAGTAGAACTGTTGTTTTTAGTGTAGTGATTGCTTTTATTCTGATTCTGCATGCCCAGTTTCATGGTGTCAGAAGAAAAGGAAAGGAGCAATTGCTTTGATGAAGGTGGTAACCATGAATGATGTTGGGACAAATATTGGCCCCGATGATGTTCTAGTGAGGGCATGGGTATGATATCTGGTGATTGGAACAGCCTGATTAATACCATTAACCTGCTAACAGCCTGCAACCTAAGTGGTTAACCTTGCTAATTGTGTCACAAAGAGGATGATACAGGTTGAAATTGCTTCTATGTGCCCAAAGTCAGTTGCAAGGTTTCCAAAATGCTTGCAAAGGCAAACCTTTGGTCATCATTGATTGCTTAGAATTGTTGTTGATAAAAGAAATCATGTGCATGTGACAAAAGTTTGCAAGGAAAGCAGTAATACTGGTGCCAAGGGGTATTGGTATATCTATGATCATGGAGCCAACACCTGTGTGATTGCTCAAATATTATCTAGAGAGTCTGAGTGTGAACTTGAAATTGTGAATGTAAAATGATTGATGTTGTGAAGGTGCACATTTTTTCATTGACCTGAACTGGGGATGAAAATTAGGTTTACTAAACACCCATGTAAACTGCATGGTGCCTTGCATTCTGTCCCACTGAAGTACAATGTCAAGTTCAACAATTCACTGTCAAAATAATTGTTCTATTTTTCAAGATCCCATGTCCCCCGAAAAATTTCCAAAACATCTTTGAATTTTTTTGGGTGAAATTGAAAGTATAGGGGGAAGGCATGTACCTGAGGGCATCCCATGGGGTAAGGGTTGAGCCCAAAGGGTGGTAGCCTGAGTGCCAAGACCCAAGAAAGACATGGCACATGTCCCCTAAGGCACCTTCTCCAGCGTAAATACCTAAAATTTTTATCATGCTGTATTACCTTCCACATATGGACACACCTTTCGCAAAACAAAAGTTGCATTGAAGCATCATCGGAGGCACATTTCCATTGGTGAGGTGTGTCAAAATACAAAGGGAAAGAACTTGCAGGTATTGAGGCATTTTGCAAGGGAGAGAAGCCAGGAGGAGGATATAGTGAGAAAAGACAAAGTGCTTCACAAAGCATCACCATCTTGTCTTGTGAGATAGGCCAGAGTGAACCAAGCACAGAGCAGTCCTCATTGCAGCATGGATGGACTGGAGACAGGTAACACATTTCAGTTGTACTCCTATCTTGTAAAGGACTGGCACTCTTCTCTTTTGGATTTTATTCAGAGTCTATTGCTTTAAGTTATGTATATTTGTGCTTTCTAATTGTTTTGAGCTATGAAAAGACATATTTTTTATTAAATTACATATGAAAAGACACATTGTTTGGTTTTTTTTTTTTTTTAATTTTTTTATAAAAAGATATTTTGTTTGTTTTTTTTTTTTTTTCAATTTTTTAAAAATCATTATGTGTTCATTTTTTTTTGCAAAATATGTAGCAATACATTATATTAGCTATCACTTTGAATTCTTTTTAAATTATTTTTAAAAATAAAAAATAAAAATAAAATCATTTTTTTCAATTGTGAGATTCTTGAATTGATATTAAATAACCTTCAACTAATCCACCAGAGCTTTTTTCTAGTTTGGCTAGTGTTGTGGAGGCACACAAATATTGTCATATTCATAGTCAAATATTTGTTCAATTTTAATAGTGGATTGACTACTATTTGGTGTAGGGTCATTGGGAGTCTAATTCCAAAGGTTGTGGGCTATTGGGTGTAGACAATTCATTCATTGGGAGTCGAATTGAAATATAATATATTGCTACTTCAGAGTGTGGTACCATTGCCAGTTGAATTCGAAAAAAGCAACAATTTCACCATTTTCCAAACCAGATCCCATCCAAACCAAATCTGGTTTTTAAAAAAATCTTCATTCCATTTTGGAAATGAATATTTTAAAAAGTATTAAAAATGTTTTAAAAATGGCCTGGCCTGCATGGCATATTTTGATTGAAACCAGAACCAACACTGCTCCAGTTAACCTCTGGTTAGCCCTTGGTTCTAGACTTTTATTTCTTTTTTTTTTTTCCTCTCCAAAACAAATTCTTTTCAAAATTTTCGGGTTCTAGTTCTGGTTCTAGAACTGAGTTCCTGTTTTGTTCCAGTTCCAAAAGTGGGGTCCAGTTTTATAGACATGGTTTCGATTTTGTTTATAAAAATCGACTCCAAAATCAAACCTGGTTCTGTAACTAAACCAGAAATTTAAATCAAACCTGTGAAAAAAGAAATTCAAGGTGTTAAGTTCTTCAAGCTGATTGTTTTTGAAAAATTGATAAGTGGACTGAATATTATATTTTTAAGTGTTAACTTTAATTAATATTTGTACTTTAAATAACATACCTATAAGCCCTTGTATTTAATTTGTTGTAAAATTTTGTAGACAAAAATATTTTGAAAAAGATCCCTTTGCATTTGGAGTGGGCTTATCTTATGAACTTGCCTTGACATGGGTTTACAGAATGTAACCCACTCTCCAGTGCAATTGGGTGAGTGTTCTTTTTTTTCAAAGTGCTTCATGCGAGGTAAACCTCCCTTTGAACATCATAGATTTCACCCTTTCCACTCTCTTAAAGGTTGGGGTTAATTGATCATCACGTTGGGAAGTTATATTCATTTATTGTGATTCAATGTGCTTTTTGACATACGACTAATTCAGAAAAAGCATATGGAATTACTTGATCCCATTAATCTCATCATTTCAGGTTAAGAGTATCAAGGATTTTCAACAATTAGATTTGGAGAAGGTTTGAGTCACACAAGATTTGATGTTTTCGTAGACATGATACGATTGATCACCTAAGTTCAATCCATTTCTTCTACACTTGTGGATGAAGCTGCCCACCTTTTTTGAGTAATCAAGAAAACCATTCCTCACTATTTATTTGGATCCTTTCTTTATGGAACTTATCTTAAGTAAGTAGTGGGAGTAGCCTTCCCCCCATTACTTCATAGGGGGTGGGGAGTTTCATCCACTTGGTTGGATTCACCATGGATGACAATAAGTGAGGGGATAACTTTTTAATGCAATGATCAATTAGCCTTCCTTTGCCTAAACTTGTGAAACCCTTTAGGACATTGCCATACCTTACACCAATGCATTAGGAAGTGTGTAATGTGTACATCAAATTGGCCTCAATTTTTGAACTTGGTCCTGACGTTTTTGAATTTGAAAAAAAGTGTCAGAACTAGATTTGAAATGTTTAGAAATCTGAAGCACTAAGCTCAAACTGAAAAGTTAGAAATCGGAAGAACAAGGCTCAAAGCTGCATATGAAGAACCTCCAAATAATATAAAATGTCAAAATCAAGACAAGAGGTTTAACCAAAAAAAACAGAATTGCACAACACTGGTAGTACATTCATCATGGTTGGCTTCTGGACAAGAATAGGTACAAATGAAAAAAGAAAGTGCTTCATGTTCAAGATCCATAGTGCTTCAAGCAGCCTTTTTCCTTTTCATGGAATTTCAAGTTGTAAAATTAAAATTTCTTTGGTTGCAAATTGTATGATTCTTTATTTGTGAAAACATTCACCAAAATTTGGGGGAGGAAAAAAATCATACAAAATCACCAGATTCCTATATATGGTTCAAGTAGGTAGCTAAAAAAACTAAGGTCACTTAAAAAAATTCCTGTCATGTTTTGTTAAAAGCAAAATTTCACTAAATCAGCTTAATGGATGATCACCACCACCTGGGATATGTCACAAAATTGTATTTATTATTATTTATTTTTAAAATAAAAAATATTAATTAAATAAAATTTAAACCAAAAAAAAAAGCAGGTGCACTGGTGGATGCTGGTTCACTTTGGTCCAAAATTAGAACAACAATTCATATTTGCTGCCATTTTCCCTTTCATTCACAAAAGCCATATACATTCTTCAAATTATACACATACTCACCCATAAATACATACATACATACATACATACATGCACCCCACAACATTTTTGTGTAGGGTAAGGCACCGCCCTCATTCACAGGGGCACAAAACATGTGAAAAACCCCTTGCTGTGGGTCCCTTAGTACTGTGGGTCCCTTACCCTGTGTCCCTCTGTCCCTTGCTGTGGGTCCGTCCCTATACCCTTCGTCGAGAAGCTCTGGAACGAGTAGAGCACGAATGCAGCAGATCGTAGTTGCCAAAATCGTGTGTTGCAATTCTCAAGAGTCGAGCGCGAATGTCGAGATCTCTGCTGCTATCGAGATATTGTCAAGATCACGTTGATGATCATGCATCATGATACGGAAGGATTTCCCAACTTGGAGTGAGTCGGAAGCTGCTGCTGCTGCTGTTGCTGCCTTCTTGTCATGGCGTGCGGAGCTGTGTCTAGAGCAGCAACAGTACCACTAGGAAACCTTCCAAAAGAATTCATCCCCTGTGGTGGGTGGGTGGGAGTCGGAACGTTCAGCAAGCTTGTCGCATCGAGTACTTGAATCCCAGCGCACTTGATCATAAGGAAGCCTGGATTCTAAGATCTTTCTGTCTTCGGCAACAGCTTTGCAGTTACTACACATAGTTCTCTACTGTTTGTAACTGTAGAGTCGCAGTATGGCGACGTGGGTCGAAGCTCATGATGATGATGATGAGGATGAGGATGTAGCTGTGATGTCTCCTCTTTTTGAAGGTGTTGGAAGCATACCAACAGCAGCAGTTACTGGTGGGTTGTTCAAGGAGCTAGCGAGACTCTTTGGTAGTCTCGTTGTCAGGGTCGCACTACTTGTGCTTTTTGTTCTCGCCATTCTCTCGAACTACGCGGGCCCGAATGATCAGCTGTTGCTGCTTCGGGTTATGAGAGAGAAGTTGACGATGATGGGTGATCGCGACATGAATATTGACGCAGCTTGTCGTGTCACTCTTCATCCCGAGACTTGTAACGAAACTCTCCGTAGCTCCGGTCTGCATGGACCTTGTTACAGTAAGGTCGTCGATGCGAGGGAACTGATGCTTCTATCCGTATCTAGTGCCGCACAAGGAGTGCAGAACACAATGGCCTCCGTTCATGCACTCGCGACCACGGCTCGTCGTGTACAGCAGCCGCTGCAGCTTCCAATTGTTGCTGTTGGAGCTTTGGAAGTTTGTGATCACACTCTCTCGTTGTCGATACACCAGCTGGGGGCAGCTCGCGCAGATCTCCAGCTGCTGCTGCTGGAAGCTGCTGCTTGGAAGAAAGTGGGAACTACTTCACTGTTGGACGACGTGAAGACCAGGGTCACTGCTGCCATGGAGTTTCACACCACGTGCATCGACACGCTTACGGAGTCTGGAGTACTGTCGATGATGCCTAATGATCAGAGCCATGAGACCAGTGCCATATTCCAAGTCAAGGATCGAACTGATCAGCTCCTCAGCAACGCTATTGCTTTCATCAACGCTTTCTCCACGCATGGAAACCACTTGCCTTCTTGGAGTTCACCAGTACTCTCGGACATTTCTCGACTTTTTTTGCATCCCACGACTTCTCTCTTCAGCTACCCATCTCCAGGTACACAATGCTCACATACCGCCCAACAAGATTCTGACAAGCTGCTGCAACGAAATACTCACATGTTGTCATTCTCCTTGTTGATTCTCCACTTATCCCAGTTGCTGCATTGTGGGTTCTGTCGTTCTTCTTCGCAGATGAGGCGAGGACTGAGGATCCTCCGAGTTGGGTGACATCGGAGCAGAAGAAGCAGTTGAACTTGGAAGGCGCCTCGTCGGTGAATCCTGTCAATGTGGTTGTGGCACAGGATGGGTCAGGGGATTTCACATCCGTGCAAGCGGCGGTGGATGCTGCACCTCAGACGGGGATCGCTACCGCGGAACGCTATGTGATTTACATCAAGAGCGGCGTGTATGACGAGCAAGTCATCGTCCCCACAGCAGCCACCAACTTCATGCTCTTGGGTGACGGTGCCGGTGCTTCGGTGATTACTGGAAACAGGAGTGTCGCTCTCACTCCTGGCATGACCACTTTCATGTCTGCAACTCTAAGTAAAAAAATTAAATCCAAACTACCAACCCAAGTTCCACTTCTAGTGCAGCTGCAAATCTCGCTGCAGATCCATCTCTGACCATGTGCATTTGTCTGTCTCAGAGTTCGGTTCAGGGTTTAATAGGGTTCACGTCCGTGAACAGTCTCTTGCTTGTTAAGAGCTGCTGCTGCCTCCATCTGAATAATGTACATCTTTGGGTCCTTCTGGTGTACGCAGTTATTGAAGGATCGGGCTTCATCGGGAAATCTTTCTCAGTGCAAAACACAGCAGGAGCTGCAGGCCAGCAAGCGGTAGCGATGCGAGTGAGCGCGGACAAAGTCGCCTTCTACAAATGCACCGTCGATGGTTGGCAAGACACACTCTACACACATACGTTCCGTCAGTTCTACAGAAACAGCACAATCTTAGGCACCATCGACTTCGTCTTCGGTAATGGATACGTCGCGTTTCAGTTCTGCACTCTCGTTGCTAAGAAATCCCCTGTCGTTGGACCCCAGAACACTTACACAGCTCAAGGGAAAACCGACCCGGGACAGACTACCGGGCTGTCTTTCCAGAGCTGTATCTTCGATGGCACCGCGGACCTCAAAGCAAACACGCAGCTATTCAAGACCTACTTGGGGCGTCCTTGGAAACCTTACGCCACTGTCGTCAACCTCAAGTGCAATCTCCAGAGCATCATTGATCCTGCAGGTTGGCTTCCATGGAACACATCCGACTATGGCCTCTACACCTCCTTCTTGGCCGAGTACCAAGATGTTGGACCTGGAGCCAACGCGACGCTGCGCGTCAACTGGTCGCACCAGATCACTAACGACACCATCGCTGCGCAGTATCAAGCTGTGCCTTTCGTTGCTGCGAGCTCTTGGGTACCCGCTACTGGAATTCCTCTCACCACCACTTTGTGAAACACAGAAACAAAACACAAGACAAACCCTAACTTAGGTGATGATGCCAAAACTTGCTATATTGTAATAACCACCCCAATTTCTTCTTCCATGGCAAACAAAAAATTTCCTGCCTTATTGTCAAACCCTAATTTCTTCTTCCATGGCAAACAAAGATTTCCTACCTTATTTTCAAACCCTAATTTCTTGCTCCATGGCAAACAAAGATTTCCTGGCTTATTTCAAACCCTAATTTCTTCTTCCATGGCAAACAAAGATTTCCTACCTGATTTTCAAACCCTAATTTCTTGCTCCATGGCAAACAAAGATTTCCTAGCTTATTTCAAACCCTAATTTCTTCTTCCATGGCAAACAAAGATTTCCTACCTTATTTTCAAACCCTAATTTCTTTCTCCATGGTAAACAAAAAAAATTCTTACCTTATTTTCAAACCCTAATTTCTTCTTCCATGGCAAACAAAAAATTTCTTACCTTATTTTCAAATCCTATTTTCTTTTTCCATGGCAAACAAAAAATTTCCTACCTTATTTTCAAGCCCTCAGTTCTTCTTCCATGGCAAACAAAAATTTCCTACATTATTTTCAAACCCTAATTTCTTCTTCCATGGCAAACAAAAATTTCTTACCTTATTTTCAAACCCTCAGTTCTTCTTCCATGGCAAACAAAAATTTCCTACCTCATTTTCAAACCCTAATTTCTTCTTCCATGGCAAACAAAAAGTTTCTTACCTTATTTTCAAACCCTAATTTCTTCTTCCATGGTGAACAAATTTTTTTCCTACTTCATTTTCAAACCCTAATTTCTTGCAGGAAAAGCTTCCTATATTGTTTACAAACCCTAATTCTTTCCATGGCAAGATTTTGTATATTATTTATTTATTTTTCAACCCTAATTTTTTCCATGGCAAAAAAACTTCCTATATCAGTTACAATCCTAATTACTTCCATGGCAAAACTTCATGTGTTAGTAGTTATAAGCCCTAATTTCTTCCTTAGCAAATACTTCCTGTATTATTTGGGCTAGCACCGGACTATTAGTGACAATTTTCCTTTTTATTATATTCCCATGTGATTATCAAAATTTCATCATTATTTCAGTCGATGGCAAATTTAATTTTAATTAATTTAAATTTCTTGGATATGAAAAGACACATGTTAATTTGTTTTTTTATATCCATGTTGGTGGGTAATGAAAGGAATGAAATAATTATAAGGATAGGAGATAGTCATTAAAGGAGTGAGGTAATTAAAAGGGTAAGAGATAATTATTAAAAAGGAAGTGAGATAGTTAGGCTTGGAAATGAAGTAATTATACTTGAAAATGTCTTTGAAATTGTCCAAGAATGATCATACAAAGTATTATGCAAAATCAATAAGGAGCCTACAAAAATTTATAAAAAATCACCCATTTACCAGTTTCTCAAAATTCTCGTCACTAGAATTATATTTTATTATCTAAAACCCCTGATTTCTCCATGGCAAAACCTTTCTCTATTATTTTATAAACCTTATATTTCTTGCATGGCAAAACTTCTTCTATTTGTTGACTCTACGTAGAAACGAATGTAGTCTTCATTTGTCCTACATTTTGAGGAATGTTCATCCTTGTGTGAGTAATTTGTCGCTTGATATGTTTTTGGAATTTTGTGTGGAACATTTCCTATTTTAGCATAAAATTGCATTGGGCATTTCAAAAACTGAAACACCCACGAGCACGGCCATTCCAATTTTTGAACGGATTTGCATCATTTTTTCCCCTTGATATGAAATGGGCACTTGTTGGATACCTCCAATGTATCATGAAAAAAACCAAAAAATCATGTTGATTTTTATGCTTGGTAACACCCTTGAAGTTGGGGAATTCCACAAAAAAGTGCCCTTTGGTGGGCGCTTTGAGGGTGTTGCCCTACACATAATGTCCAAGACAAGCTGGGGCAACATCAACCTTTTGTGGTCGGAGTAGATCCATTGATGCTCAGTATGTGGCCCAACAAATTAAAATTGGACGAAGAAAAGTCAAAACATGTCATTTTGGCTCAAGAAAATAGTTTTGGCCCAGCATTTTTCCACAAGATCCTGAGGTTGGTGAAAGGCACAGCAAAACCTGATAAAATATGATCTAACTGCCATGCAGAGTGTACCTACTAAATATGATTTGACTGGTGGTCCCTGTTTCTGATTGGTCAATCATAATGATTGGTCCATGTAGTCTACTAATAGTGATCTCTCATCTATTTCGCTTCCCAATTTGAGTTTTATGGGTGGGGTTGGAAAAAAAATTTAATAACTAAACTTCGATGTCAAAAATAATTTTAGGGTCACATATTGAGCACCCTGGAGCAATGTTTTTTTTTGGAGCAAAATTTCGCTTTTTTTTTCAACCCAAAATGAGCATTGACGAATCCCACAAAGGGATTTTTTTTTTCCTGCCCCATTTTACCAAAGGACCCCCTAGGTTTATTCGGCGTCATGATGATGAAGACAACACACAAACATGTGTCACCCTCTTGCCACCCTTGACAAATTGACTAGTAGTCAAACCCTCACCTAGGATTAATGTGGGTCGTCGGATTGTAGGCTTGGAGTCTGTCGATTTCATAACCTTAATGCTTAGTTGACATCTCGTTTTGCCTTGCTTGGACACTTGTTAATTACAATTGCTATGTTCTATGTTCTAAGATACTACACCACAATGTGCACACTACACATTCAAGAGTTTGGAGTTTGGGCCTTGGGTGCAACAAGAAGGAGACAAGCTAATGGCTTGGCATTTCCATTCATTCATAATCTTCATAAAATCTTCTCTTCTCTCCTCTTTAAAGTTTGTTGTTAGCAATAATGAGTGCTACGATTAACAATTCCAATTGCAACAAATTAGAATCATTAGGTTCTAGGAGACATTAAACTTGGAACTTGGAAGGCTAGAGGTTAGACACTAGAGCTTAAGAGTCAACATTGCAACAATTCACTCACAAATCATGAGTCAAGAAGTTCTCGAACTGAACCCCTTTAAAGCCCACTATGTTTTTCATTTCAGTTCCACTATCCAAGTTCTTGTTTTCTTGCTTTTATTTGAATCGTCTAGATTCCAAATGTTTCAACCTCTTGTGTTTATGTTGCTAACTTTAGTCATAGCCCCAAAAGGCATTTAAAGTTTACTAAGTTGGTAAAAATAATGAAAACTAAACGTAACAAAATTCTCCGCAACATCAAAACTAAATGGAACTTTATGATTAGTTCTATCAAATGAGTGTTGTTTAAGTATCACATTCTCCTCATGAAAATGGCATTAAATGCTGCCACAATACCCTTTGTTCAATCTAATATATCTTTGTTCATTGATGTGGAAACTTTATTGGGGTTAAATGCAATGATGTCATTGTTAAAAGGATTATGTTCCTTAATTAAGTTTGCACAATTAAGGGATGTTTTGTCTGTGATAGCCAATCCTCTTTCAAGGGTGATGTGTTCATTAATTTCAAAGCTTTGAGAAACACTACCCATGACAGCACTAGTTTGCATTAAATTACACATCTAAACATAAGCATTAATCATTTGGTTTTTGAATTTGCTAGCCAACAAATTTGGGACACATCTATAGATCATATGAGTGCACCTATTTTTGTTAGAAGGGAAATATATACAGATGTTGTTGCATATGTGAAACGACAATGTCAAGAACTTGCCATTCAACTTATTATAGAATTACAAGGCAAGTTCCCCCCCAAGATCTTATGGATGCATTGGGAGTTGTTTACTCACAATATTAGTTGCAACTAGAACCTAAAAAAGGTTCAATGCTCATTTCACAATCATCAAACCAACCTTCTGTTAGCTTAAGAAGGTAGGACATGATGAAGAATGGGTTCCAAGCTTCTTTTTTGATGTTACTATTGACCTTCAAAGATCTTTATTTGTTTTCACCATGACAAATAATGTTAAGTTAGCAATGTAAAAACCTATTTGATGTCAACCCAATAACCAAGTTATGGAAAACCTTTACTTCCTTTTAGATTTTTGAAGTCAAAATCCCAAAGTGCATCAAATTGGCCAAACTTACTATTGTGCAAATTATTGGTTTTGTTGAAAATGAATGTTGTTAATCTATGAAACTATGGGATAGATTAACCATGCATTTGGAACTTGTGATTTGCATGTTTAGCCATAAGTTTTTCATTTTGAAAACCTTTCCTTTTGGTGGAACAATTCAAACTGGAAGGACAACAAAATTCAGTATGGTGTAAAAAGTTGATGTTAAGGCCAATCTACATCCAACCTCCTTGTTTATGCTTCTTTTTGTATTCAATATAATCATCGACTTTTTTTTTTTGCAAGTTAGGCTTTATGTTATTGTGGGCAAGACCTTTTTTGATCAAGGTTTGATTCCCCCATATAGCAATTAGTTTTAAAATAGATTTAAAATAACAATCATTAACAAAAAATTAGAGTACTTAGATGATGGACTGCAACTGCAAATTTGATTTAGAATATTTATAAGTAGTAAATCAAACATAATCATTTCCTTTATCTAAAATAAACTACAATTTTTTTTAACATGTGACTTGACAGGTAGACACTCCATGTGTCCATGTCACAATTTTAGTTCCAATAAAGATTGGCAAGTAGCAAATTAGCTAAAACTGAAAATTGAAAAAATAAATTACGTTGAATCTGTTCTTGGGCCATTACCTGACATAATGATCGAGGCAAATTAGTACAACATGGATTTTCACCATGGAGGGGGTGTTTTTCAAAATATAGTGTTCACCCGCAAAAACATTATCAAAATTAATAAATCTTGCATTGTATGGCAAATGAGAAGTGACATTTTTTTGTTAATTAAGCACAAAAGTGATTTGATTAAACATCTCTTTACATAAAGGAGTATTCAAATGTGATGATAAATAACCAATAATTGAATGTTAAGAATTTTTCAATTTATAATAATTCACATTCAATATGTTACATGACATCAAATCTAATGTGGCCACTTAGGTAGCAACTAGTGATAACTTGATGTTAAGGAAATGTTAAGACGATGTCAACTAAACATTAAATCTTGAAAAAACCAAATTTTCAATTAAAATGTGAATGTTATGTAGTAGTTCATAACATTGTTTTTAACCCCATGTTTATGTTGAGTAATAAAGTTCTCCAATCCCTAATATGTTCTCATTTTCCCAAATATTGTTCCATTTTGTCCACATGTTATTTTTCATTGTCATGACAAAATTGCATCGTAACATTACAACAAAATGTGATTTTTTTTCACACACAACCATGGTTTCATGACACATGTGTGAGATAAACTTTGTGATTTCATCCATGCATGTCAATTTGTTAAAATGGTTTAAAAATCATCAAATATTTTATGGTTATTGTATTTTGGAATTCCCATGGGTTGATTGCAAAATCTTTCCAAAATGGAGGCCACCATTGAAAAAGAAATAATGTTAATGAGGTTTACATAACTTGCATTTTATATAATCAACAATTGAGGGAGAATTACAAACACAGTTCGAGACCTTAAACACATGGCACCACTTATTAAGTGTAACATGTATTTCACAATATTCATTGAGGAATCAAGGAAATAACACATAAAAATTAACAAATTAGTCATTATCAATGTTGGCAAACTATCAAATTTTTTTCAAATATCATTTAGGTGTCCTCATTTGAACTTTTTAGGGTATTATTTTGAATAGAACCTTGATTGAAAACATGATCATTAGTTTTCACTTATGAAAACTGGGTGGGAAAAATAGAATCCATGAAAAAATAAATAAAATATTGAAACCCAAGGGAGGTAAAACCTTTTATTCATGTGAGGTGGTTCAATGCACAAGGTTTGAACTAGTTGTAATAGTTGTACTATTAAAAATAGTGAAAATATATGTAACAACAGTGGAGGCATTTTAAAAAAAGGAAAGACATGATAAAATTAAATTTACCACATAAATAGATGGTTTTTGGAGTTTCACCTCTCCCCTTTAATGTTCATGCATTTTTTTGCAAATGTTTTTGGAATTTCACCCCATGTACGAGCAAATTTAAGGTTTGGGTGTTGTGTTTTCTTTACTTTACGAATAATCATTATTTATTTTTTCTGAAAAACAATAGTGAAATCAATCATTTAAAAAAATTTTGATTATTATTTTTTATTTGAAAAAAAAGTAATAACCACTTGGTGAGAATTGCCAAATGATAATCATTTATTCTCAAATTTATGAAGATTAACATTGTGAAAACCAAGTAAATTTTTTTAATAAAAATATTGATACCTTAACTTGGTGTTTAAGTTTTTGTAAACAAATTAAAAAGTGAGAATCAAAATATTTCTAAATCCATTTTGTGAAAACCAGATCAAACTAGTATCAAAAAAATTGATACCCACCCAACATTAGTCATTATGCCATTCAAGCATTATAATTTTCTCTCAAGAAATTTATAGGGCACTAGTTCAAATCATCTTAGCATATAAAAAGGCGGGTCAATGCCATAGCCCCCAAAAAAGGTATGTAAAATGTTTCTTTTTGGATTCAATACATTTCCACACCTCCTTGTGGGTTGTTCATTATTGGGGCCAATACAATTATCAAAATATTCACATCTAGGTGTTACTTATGAATACCCTAATTTGTACATGAAACTATTTTTGTAGAATATACCATGTGCAATTTTGGACAAAATAAAATTTTGCATACAATATTGTTCAAATACCATGCATATTCACACATATTTTATCTTCTGGATTATTGATGTATTTGTTGTGTTTTAAGTATTTTTAATTCAAATGAACTTTATATTCAGTTAGAAATTTTCTTATAGTGCAATTACATGTCCACACATAGTTCAAAAACCTCACGATGCACCAAGGACAACCTTCAATTACACAATTTGAAAACTATGCAAAAAAATCATTGCTCCCACATGGAAAATGGTCAGAGCTACATCCCAAAAATGTTAATGTTAATAAAAAATTTGCCAAAATGAAGATAACCATCTTTCACAAGATGTTCATTTTATGCCAATGCATGAACATTGATGTGGACTCGTTGTTGATTTTTTTAGGTGCTTGGATTGTTGTTTTTGTTGGACCATACTTCAATTTTCTCGGGTTATTCAAGTGGTTACACCTTACATTTTTTTACTAAAGAACATGAAAGTTGTTAAAAATGAGAAAATTTAATATAAGTCAAAATTATAATGTGCATCAAGAAAAAAAATTGTGCATTAGTTACCAACACATTGAATATCAACATAGAAAAAACATCAATAGTAAAAAATAGAGGAACCAACAAACCAAAAAAAAAGGACATATTGGAAAAAGGAAACAATTAAACTTACATGTTAATGGGTAGAAATCTTTAGACTAGTTAGTACCATAAACCTCCTAGTAACTAATAGTTAACTAATAGTTATTAGTGGTAGACTTACGATCCCTTATCCAAGGGGTGAAGGTAATGGGATTAAGTAGTTCATGTTAGTGAATGATTGGGGGTAATCTACCCAATCATCTAGGAGATTTCTAGTAAGGGATTATGATAAGGGCCTTATTTTCTTGGGGTCAATGCGGGCCTTGTGTGGTTTGTGAAGAAGGAGGATTAGAGGGGGTGTTGGGGGACTTTTAAAACATTCAATACCTTTGTAGTTGGAGGTTGGAATGAATGACTCTATTGGAGAAGTGTGTATTAATTGTACCAATAAGGAAGAAAGAATAATGAAGAATAATATTTGTATGTGGGTGTGATTTTAATGGAAAATAGTTAAGGAACTTGATGTGTTTTATTGTGTATTTAATCTATTAGAAGGTGTGGAAGGTAGAGTAGTTTGATGTTATACTGAGTAGGTTGCTATTTGACATGGTATTTTAACATTTCTTTTATAATATAAAGTAAAGATGCAAATCATTTGGTAGCTTTTGGAATAATAAGTTATTGGCTACCATAGGAAAATAACAGCCAGTACTTAGAGGTAGAAAAAAGGGCGATAATATTAGCATGTAGCTACTTGTAGAGTATAATGTATTGTTGTAGGTGGTAATCTATGGCTAGGAATGGATGTAGTTTGTTGTAGATGGTAGGGAGTACGTAGTGTGCATGCATTTCGAGGTGTTGTAAGAGGCGATGGAATCATTAAAGGACCTACATGCATGATTAAGGTGGGACAATAGAAGTAGGAGGTTTGTAGACCTCATTACGGCAACATCTAAAGGTGTTGAAGGTATTGCAGAACCTTGGAGACTAATTATTCTCGAGTTATGATCATTTCCCATGCTACCCTTTCTCTATTTACTTCCCCTGCCCCCTTCAATTAACCTATAGACAAGATGATAGGTCTATTATGGGACAACAACCTTACATTCTTCCTTTGCCTTTTGTATGATTTCTCATTTACTACTTGAATAGTTGTAGTAAAGTAAATTAGTGAAGGTGATTTTTTTTTGTTGAGTAATAAGGTGTTGACCTTGTTCCCTTGATCTTATTTCTTAGAGGATGGTAATGATTGGGGGCCACAATTTCACCCCTTAACATTACATAATTAACAAAAATGACACATATTTTGCATTGCACTACACATAGTCAAAATCAAGCCGAAACTTAGTTGAACCCAATCAAAACATAATTGAAATTTAGTCAAAAGCAAAAACTCAAATTTAAAAAAAATAAAACTTTTCACTCCACACATTGTAGAATTTTTAAAAAAATGTTCAAGTTATAAAGTAATGGTTATAACACCATGTTAACTACTTGGAAAAAGAAAGAAAAAAAAGAAAGGGCAGGAAGAAGAAATTGAAGAACAACAAAAAATCTTTGTTTATTTTTTTGAATGCTATTGACAAGCATTGATAGTTAAGAAGCTTCATAAGTTCACTATTGAAGTTTTTGCTCTTGAAATGGTGGAAAATATATTATTCTAATAAAAGTTCAAAGAAAAAACTAAAGGCAATGTGGTGGAAAGCGCTTGGATAAATAATTAAAGGATAAATAACATGATAAATGGAAAAAAAAAGAAAAAGAAAGAGTATTTGAACATTTGCAAATGTGAATGGTGTTTGTAATGACGGGCTCAAAGATCCATAAGTTTGGTTCTTCATGTTATCCATGTTTATTTGCTTTGAAATCATATGATTTTAATGTGTTTAATAATTAAAGAGTTCAAACACCACTACAAAATGTGAGTGCAGTTTAGTAGACCTTGTTCATTAAACCAATGAATTCATTACATACCCACTAGGTTTTGTTCACTATGACCAATGAAATCACTTGGTGTATAGGGACACCTTTTATTATAATGAAATGAGTGCAACATTTGAAAAAAAAATAAAAAAAATTAAGCATAACGAAAAAAATAATAATTTAAAAATAAGTTGATAA
>Ga0116231_10000800_pt1 | contig 59484 bp, 42 predicted proteins | sample S1TSphgellanicum_2_FD_89695 | JGI IMG/M metagenome (GOLD analysis project Ga0116231, IMG submission 89695) | Host-associated microbial communities from peat moss isolated from Minnesota, USA - S1T2_Fd - Sphagnum magellanicum MG | ecosystem: Host-associated > Plants > Peat moss > Unclassified...
AAAGCTTTTAATTTTCTCATGTTTTGTTCATCTTAAACAATTAAAAGTGTTATAAAAGTGTCACCTTCAGTTTTACAAATCATCTCTCAACTCTAATAGCAACAAAACAACATACAAGAAATTTTTTGGGTGATTGAGAATGGGCTTTGTAATGTTTGATGGTTTTTTTTTTGGAATTCTTGACCCCTTTTATTTGAGGGGCCATAACTTTCTCAATTCTAATTTTTTTTTGACAATTTTTAATGCACCAAATGAGTCAATAAGAAGTGTTCAAGTTTTGTTTGGACACCAAAAACAATGGAGCCTTCTCCTCAAATCCAGCATACCCTGATTGCTCATGAATTGTTTTACTCTTTTGACCTGTATTGGGCTTTTCATATTTCAAAAGATTTAATAAAATAAAAATAAATCTCAAATAAATCTGAGATAAGAAAAAGTCAAACATGACAAATTCAAACAAAAAAGTGACTTGAAATACAAAAGAAAAAAAGTGCCAATGTTTTACGAGATGCAAGAGATAAGCTCAACATTGTAGAGACGATCTAACTTTTTGTATATTTTGTGAAACACATGAGATAAAACAGTTATTGTTTTGGTATGCTACGAAACAATGGAATATTGAAAATTGCTTCATTAAATTTTAAGAATATTCTAAATATATAATTTAAGTATATATATTCTCATAATGAATTTTAGATGCGCTATTTATATTTAAATAAATTTCATTTCAAAATTAATTAGTTGCACTTTATTTTTATTTTCTGCTGTGTTTGGAAAAAAAAAATGAAGTGACTTCCCTTGCAAGAAACTACCTTAAAAGCTAGAAGATGTTTGAGAGCATGTCTTAGATAATCCTCAACACCAAAATCGTTAGCTGACTTTTTCTCATGGAAATTGAGTGAGATCTGATCATAACTAGTACAAGGGATCATGCGGATTGGAGTTCAAATGTTGTTCATGACCATGGGAGCAGTTGAGGGTTGCAACCAAAGTCTTTGAACTGCGAAGTTCAATGGTGTTCATTGAACATTACACCTCCACCTAAAACATGGTTTGTGTCAGCGAGAACATGGAAATCTGTGTATTTGATGAGGTCATATACTAAGTTCAAACATGGTAAAATTTGCACGCTCTTGCATGAAATATATATATATCTACAGTACAATAACAAGAAGGCATTTAAGTGCAACAAAGATCTAGTGAAAAATTATTTGCCACAGACCAATTGATCTCGCAGTTGAGGCGAACTTTTCTGCATCTGGAGCAAATGCAACAGGTCCAGCACATGACACACAGAAGAAGCTAGCTGCCCTACATAGGTGGATGCCGCTCAATGCTGAGGGCAACTCCATGCTGTTGGAGGTGGACAAGTATGCCACATCATGTAACTAAAGCTCTGGCAATCACAGTTAGGGCATGCAGCTGAAGAATGTTTCATGTTGACTGACACGTAATCTTGGCCCTGAGTGCAGGCATAGATAGAGTTTCATGCAAATTGATGGCACCCTGAACAAACTTACAGCAGAACATCATCTCCTCCTAACTTTGTGTCATGTTTGGACTATGTAGTTCTCAGGGCACCATTCAGAGGAGACTTCAGCGGATCTAATTTTCAACTGGTTGGGGAGAGAGAAGTCCACTGATGTCTCTTTTGCAAATTGGAAGTAAAAAGCAGATGAATTTTTTTTAAAGCTTGGCTTTAGTAATGTTCTCTGAGTCTTTCAAGTCAACAAAGTCTCACAGGACTTACACCAAAAACCTTATGGCAGCAAAGTTCTCACAAAGTTCACTGTGCCATGAGTCATTATCACTAAGATCAACTGGTTGATTGTCCTATATGTTTGAGAAACTTTTAAGATGTTTGTTGGTGTTTCATCCCATATTTCTCAGCTCCAAGAATATGTTGATGACACAGAGGATTACATCAATATTCAGGTTCTACTTCCACTTCTTCATTTGCAGGATATGAAACTTAATTATGTGATTTGAAAAACATTAGTGCTCAGTATGTACCTTTGCAATACATTCCCAAATTCTGGTATATGGAGATGCAAGTCTTTAACTCTGAAGGAGACTCTGCTACTCTAGTGTTAGTATCAGAAAAAGATATAAACTTGCATGGGGTCTTCTCCTGCAGCTTGAGAACCACTGTAACCAGCTCATTCAAGTATGTACAATTTTCTTGAAAGGTTACAATGTTGTGTAAAATTTTTACAGATCCTGTATCAGTTGAAGTAAAGCACTTCCTAATTATGCAATACTTCCTCTACCAGCATGTTCTTGTTTCGGTGATTGGTTTCAAGCTCTTTCCTTGGTATGTGGTATATATGTACCTTCCCTATGTTCAATGTGCATTTGCAGCTGGAACTGATACTTAGCTAAGCAACTGTTGCAGTGGCTGTTATCTCACTGGTGGCAGGCATATTTGGCATGAATCTTCCCTTCACTTGGAACAATGCCCATCCCTTTGATCTCAAATGGGCAAGCACTTTATTCCACTCTCCATTGAGCAAGCTTTCTGTAAGATGATAAAGCCACCCTGCCTGACAAATCTTAAGCTTATATACCCTCTGTTTCTGTCCCCCTATGGAAAGATCTATTATGATCTTGTATTGACTTAGGATCTGGGGTGGGTGAGAGGCACCAGTGGTGACCAGTATTGCATGTCAGGTGATTTGCATGGCAGTATTGTGGTGTGTGCACCAAAGGCACTTGATGTGTATGTAGAATTCTTTATCCTACGTACTGAAACCCAATCTGATTCCTTCATCTAAAAGCTGTTTACTATCAAAGACATTTTACAAGCACAGTTCACACACTCCCTGTGGATGAGATCTCATTTGATTAATCAAGGAATCATCACAGAGGAGAGGCTCTAGCCAAATGTTCCTACATCATGCTTTTCATCTACAAAAGAAGAATGGCTAAATAGCTGACGAGAATTGGCTTCACCCTATGAACTAAGTGATGTCCATGTGGGGGAAAATGGCAAAGCCCCCAGTGACCTGTGTCTTGTGATGACAATGAAGAGCTGGGGTCTGTTACGAGACCAACCACATTCTCACAAATTCACTCACCGATGAGAACAAATTTGCACCTTTGGATGAGAGGAATGTTCTACATGTAGTTCATCTGATTGGAAATGTACAGTATGTTCTTGGCACTTCCTTTCCCTCCAGAATGAAAACCAAGCATGTGGAAAGTTGGCCCTGACTACATTCACAAACACCCCATTCAGATTACAACTTGAACTCTATTCAACAGGAAACCTCTAGTCACAGGAGATAAACAAACTGCTTTTTGACAAAGGTTTGAGCTCCAATGGTGGCTAGCATGCATGTAGAAGTCTGGCCACCACTCTGGTAGCTCCATCAGAAGACAATCTCATTCAGGTGATGAAAGCCTCTCTGTATGCCTGACATTTTCACACATTTCGGAATGGTTTCCATGCAAGCTGAGTGACCAGCATGACCAGAAAGCAACCAAGCCAAGCAATGCGGCCACCACCAAGCTCTTGAACTTTCAACACCCAATCTGCCTGTGAGTTTGTTGTGCCCAAAAATACTAATGCTAGCAGCACAATGCACATAGAAATACGCCCCAACAGTTGCCAAACAGATGCCTGCATCCCATATCCAAACACACACCCTCTAACAAATCAGCAAAGATTTTTTATGTCCAGCCCTTGACACCAGTTTTGACCTACCAAAGAAAACATCACTGTCATTTTGCTTACCATGCAAACTTAATTGCCAAGATTCAGCATTAGATGACAAAATTCACGTGGATCATTGCAGGAGATTTGTGCATGCATATCAATCAGAAAACAACAATTTGCAACCCTAAACACAACAAGAACTGGCAGAGTCATAACCTGATGAATGTCACTCAAAAAAATATCAGAACCACTCACCAGCAGAAAATAACTCTATACTCAATATGGTTCCTGCAACCTACTAACTACCTTGATAGTTGGGTGCCAATCACAACCCATCCACCAACTCACAATGTGAGCTCTTTGCTGTGAGTTCAGTACATAGCACAAGAAATCACACAAAGTCTCATCAAATAGCTAAACCTAAGCCTTGCAATAGATAATCCCACAGTCTCTTAAGAAATGCAAAGCTGCATTGAGTGTATGTTGGTGTAGGCTAGCCTTGAGTGATCAACAACAAGGTCCCAATAGGCAACTAGATTAGATGAGAGAGACATTCAAAACACTCCTAATGATGCATGAAAATCCTATGGAAAGAAAGAATTGGCACCTAGAATGGAAACAAATCATAGAATGAAGTTGTACCTTAGGATCTGCATCAAAGCGCACAATAGCACCAGGCTTTCCAGAGTATGATACAAGGGAGAGGCCATTTTTAGGGCTGAAAAAAAGCTCCAATCCTCGTCCTGAGGTAAGTGAATATGCATACAGCCGCCGCAGTCGATACTTGCTCATTATGCTCTCAAGATCAATTTTGTTCTTGTCCCATCCCTCTAACGGTACTTTCAACTTATGCACTGGGCCTTTCCCCTGGATATATATCTGCACATCTACCTCCTCTGCCATTTCTCAAAGGATGCTTAGCTCTTCATCCAGGGTCTCAAACCTCTTGAACAAGTCCTCCTGCAGCTCATGTGGAGTTTCAAATCATGTCAGAACTGCATGTTCCAATCCGACAAAAAACATGAATGAATACATTATGCATCAGAATACACAAACCATAAAACATGCCCCTAAGTGACAAGTAGCAGAGATCAGCGACAGATCTCCAACCTAAGAACTTCTGCCCACAACAGACTTGAAGCAGAGCTTCCCAAATTAGGCTTTGCTAGATTTGACTCTTACTTGCATAATTGCGTTATTTGCAACTCTCTCAATATCTTCAGAAGTACCAAGAATTTCTCAATGCTTATGAGGAGGATTCAGTCAAACTGAAAAGAATTGAGAGATCACCCAATAATAAGGTTATGGACAACAAACGAGCAACAATCAGCAAACATGAAAAAGGTGAACACCCCGCCCTAAAGAAACAGAGAAGAGCAAGACCACAAGCCAAAATTCAGGAGCAGTTTGACCAACAGTAGTAACAGTCATATACATGTTCAGGGACCTTCAACAGCAACATGTATGGCCATTGACCACCTACCATAAAATCTTTGCTGACTTCATCAGTTGCACCAATGGGTGAAAGTTTACTGTCAATAAATCCCCACCAACTTCATCAAACTCCCACTGACTTCATCAGTTCCAGCAATGGGTATATAGGTTAATGTCAAATGCACTCGATTTTCCAGCACAAGACCGGCCGTAATGGGAAATCTCAGCCATGATACTGACTGGTTTAACAAAACCTACAAGAGAAGAAAATGAAGACCAAAAGATCCACAAGAAGAAACAGGACAGAAGAGGTCACAAAAGGCCAGAAATCGAAAAAAACCGACAAAAGAAAGAAAAGAAAACAGAGAGAAGAAAGATGAACTTTGAGACAAGAACTTTAGAGGATAAATTGGGCTTATAGAAGAAGCATCCCACTTAAGAATGGGAAAGCTTTAGGAATAAGAAACCTTTCAAACCGCAATCTTGGAAAATTCCAAAAGACAGAAAATCCAAACAGAAATTCTTCATTTTTTCGCAAACCTCTGGTTAGATTTAAAAGCAAAACTTTCAAGTGTGGGAAAACTCACCGTATAGCATCTGCAAGCCAACTTTCTCTCTCCCCACCTGCTTGATCTGCTTCCACACCTTATACATGAAGATATTGCTATGTTTCAATCTGTCCTGATTTTTGTTTTTAGAATTTGGAGAGCAACATTCCTAACCCTAACCCTAAAAAACAGAACTGAAAAACAGAATCACATAAGAAACAGAAGTACATAGTTTTTTTCTTTTGCTTCTTTTTGGGGAAAACAGTTGAATGATTAATTAACTTGGGTTTCACATTGCTATGCATTACTAGTGAGGATGAAATAAGGGGGAAAAAAAAGTTGCAAATGAAGTTCCATTCGAATGAAAGTATTGAATGACATTGCATGTAACTTGAATTAAATTTAAATTAAATTTGGTTATTTTTTTCAAATTCAATTGAGATCAAATTGATAAAAGCATTGAATTGGATTTGAATTCAATTCAATTTGACTTCAATTGGAGAGAAATGAGATAAAAATTGATGTAGAAAATATTGAAATTTTGTTTGTCATTTTCATCATTTGTGATCATAGCATTGAAAAATAATAATGAAAAGACTTTGAAAATAATATAAGATTTTATACTTGTTCCTCATAAACCAATTTTAATTTAATTATGATCAGTAGAATTAATATGTATTTTGGCATGCTAAATATTTATTTTTAATGTTTTTTGACCCACATTATAAAATTCCAATGATAATGTCCAATGACAATGATAATCAAAACTAGTTTATGCTAACCAAGTATAAGATCTTGTAATGGTCATCACTACAACAATTTTGAAAATCAACCATTTAACATTTATGTTGAATGGAATGGAACAATGTTTTTTGTAATCTTTGGGTTTTTTCATGTTTCAACTTCATATAAGAATAAATTAGTGTCTCACACTTTTAAAACATTTGAAATTTATTTTTTGGAAGATTTATTGCATGTTACAGATTACACCATATCATTATTATTCTTTAGCGAAAAATTATATATTTCAACATGACATGTCATTGATATATGAACATGTGTTGTTTAATTAGGCTTCATGTGGATATGGACACTCAAGGGGCACAATTAGTGTAAAGTTTTGGATCTACATGCATCAAACAACCATTTTGGGGTATTAGATAATTGTCTAACCTACTTTTTATCACCCTATTGCTATCTATTTTTTTAATATATACATATTAAAGCCACAATATATTAATTATAATCTATTATTTTAAATTACTACATAACCTATATTATAATTAATTTAATTATTTGAATAAAATGCACCCTATTTTTTAACTAATTAACTTACATTTTTTCCCCAACAACTAATGTATTGCACCCTATATTTTTACTCATGTATTGTTTGCTTTTATTTTCTAATGTCCCCCCTAAGTATGGACATTGTCCAATAAATTGTTAACAAAGGAGTACTATGAGAATGGAAACATGCTTTTGTATTTAGCATGTGGAAACAACCATATCTTGATATTATGCATGGTCCTCAATCTTTTTCTTCTTTTTTTTGTTTCATAGATTTTTAATTGAATGAATTTAAGTGATTTCTCACAATTATGTAAATATTATGTGGGAATTATATGCACAAAAGGTAAGAAAGAACAAAAATGAAAACATGTTATGAATTTGGTAATGATCCAATTATGTGCTTCAAACATAATACAAAAATGAAAGTTGACCAAATTTTATCAAATGTCAATGGTTCAACATTGTGAATCATGGTTAGTTGGAAAAAAGAAGACTACACATCAATCTTTTAAGAATCCAACAATGGGGGAATGAAACCTCCAAGTTTGGTTTTTCTACCAGTGCAGAAAGTAGATTTAATCAAAGCTAAGTGGATTAAAAAAAGAAGCATCATAATTTTCCTTGTTCAATCAATATTGGGGATACACCATTCCCATTATATGTAAGCAAGATAAAGTGAACAACTTGATTACCTTGTCAAAACTAGATCAAGTAAATTTAAAATAACAACAAAACCCATTATAAAATTGTGGAACATTGAATGTTTTCATTTCAATGATTAGAAAAAATATTTTTACACTCATGTGCATTGATTTTCATATTTCAAATTATAAAAATAGGTTTGAAATAGGTTTTTCAAAATTCAAGTAGTTTTTGACGTCTACTTTTCAATGTGGGTTTCAAATAGGTGTCAAATAGGTTTTTACATAAAGGAAATAAATTTTTGTTAATGATGCTTTGAAACATATGTTGATCTTCATCTCCTAACTTACTACATATCAATTTCATTAATTCTTGTAACCAAAAAATAACACATCTTTTCAATCAATTTCAAATGTATTTTTTATCTACTTTTTAAAAAATTAATTTGTTCAAAATTAGATTTCTATAAATTGTAATAGAGAAAATTATTGTTACTTGACACATATTTTCACCTAATTTGATGTTACTTTATGGTAGTAATATGAATGACACATGGTTGAAGTGGAAAAATTTACCTTATTTTGCTTTGACCCCATCGCATTCATGGTTTCATGATTTGGAAATTTATGTTAGAACTTTGAAACCAAAGTTGTGGCTATGTTTGTGCATGCAATTTAGACCTTGGCCGCCACTGTAGTTACATCCTCCCAACAAAATGGATTACAAAAACCTATAGTAGTTTGAGTATGCATGCCATAAGTTTTGTCACTAATCTTCATTCCATGAATTTCAGCTAGATGTGAAGGATCAAACCACCACCCTAAAGGCAAAATATTCATTTGAGTGGTTCATCAAAAACTTGAATGCATCAAAAATAAAATCTTCAAAACATGAATATGGATTCATGTACAATTTAAATAATTTGACTTTTGCAAATTTGACAACATCCACAAATTCAACAATGAAAACATCTTCATCTTATGCAAACTTGATCAAAGTATGCACCACCTCCAACATGGGCAAAAAGTAGTGCAAACCAAAAATCAATTCAAAGTCACTAAATAAAACCCAGTTGTCTTAAGCTACTTTGCTCTTCACTAAATCCAGATCCATCTTGACAATGAAAGATTTGTATTCCGACATAACACATTTTAAAGGGAGAACATGTTAATGAGTTCGATGTGCCATGTAGTGCACATTGATGAAGTAAGAAGATGTGTTTTCCTTTACTTGAATAGCCACACATGTGTGATGCCTTGGAACACACAATTGCCATCACAACCAAAACATACCTACTATGAGACAAGTTGTTCTTCAATTAAACTTCTGAACTTGGTCAAATTTCGCAAAATGATGGTAGTGAGGTTATTAGTTGTAGCACCCATCTCAACACCCTTAAAGGTCAACAAAATTGGAATTCAAACTCACTTTTTTATCACGTATATGTACACATTAATCCATTGTTGGTTGTCAATGGTTGTCACTTCATTTACACTCAAAGCAAAAAACCTAGATTCTTACACAACAATTTTCGTGTTTTCCAACATGACAACATGTATATACCATTTGCCCTTCACCACCCAGTAATGTCAATCCAATATTTTCTTAGGTTTTTCTTCAACCTTAACAAACCATAAAAATATTTAAGCATTTCAAATTTTATCATGGTCGACCATCACTTAATGAATGAAATATATTAGCAAATTGGATCAGTTTTTATTTCAATGAACTTGCATGAGCTTTAGACTGAACCAAGCTAAGGACTAATTCATTTCGTCTCCTTGTGTTAATCCTCTCGTTCTTGTTATGGGATGCATATTTGTAGTAAAACCACTCATTGACAACAACATCAATTGTGGTAACAACTACCTTGTGGAGGCCAATGTGTTTTAGGAGAGTATCCAACTTAGGTGAAAGAAGCTTATCCTTCTTTTCAACTATAAAATAGGCAACACACTTCGCCTAAAACACCAAACCATCTAGTCCCAAAAATAACAGAGCCCAAGGAAATCGTGCAGTGCATGTGTCTTGGAAACCCTAAACTTATCGTATGACTTTCTAAGTTTCTTGAAAAAGGGTTCAATTCAATTGGAACTACCAAGTTCAATTGGATCAAAAGATGGAGAAAAAAAATTTAATGTTAATGTGCATCAAGACACTCGAAGTAGGAATCATAAGGGGAATCAAGATGTTATAACCTGAACCTATGATGAATAATTTAAACTTGACATCCAATGGCAATATGGGAACCATGATTTCAATCTTCTACTGCAAAGGAAAAACACAAAAGATCAAAACTCTAAGACTCAAGAGAAATCCAAAATATTGCAATGTGACTGGGAGGTTGGACTTTGGAGCTTTGGAAAACAATAAAGCACATAAAAAACAAGACAAATACATCAAGATGTAGTTCAACACACAATGCTTGCAGAATGAAAAACTTGAAGAAGCTATGTATTATATCAATTTCAAGGCTCTCATAGTAGCAACATTTGTTCGTCATCTCCACAACTAGCTTGAGATTCGAGTTGCAAGTTCTTGGGCTCTCTAGCTTGAGGCGGCTACATTGAACGTTGTGGCATGAAGTCTGAAGTTCAACTATGTGGAAACTTCAAATAAGAGCCATCTTGATTCACCACCACTCACATTAAGCTTAAGCACCATTAACCATTGCAAATTGTCACCAAAATAACTTAAACACAATCTATAGAACCTTAATGCACATTATAAATATTAGGAGGCCAGAACTTGTTATGTAGGTGAAAATGATCAAAACTATTTAAGTTATTTGGTGAATCATGAAGCATCACAAAGCATTGTGATTTTGGACAAAGTGGTTGTCGACTGATGACAATACATGGCTTTTCCTTATGTGCCATTGGCAAATTTTAAGGCTTTTCAATCGCAAAGACAGGTGATGACACCTTTTTTGAGGGGGCAGAACTGGCAAACATGTGTAAGGCCAAGGGGGTTTTCGGGCTCTTTGTTTTTTTTAAAACAGAAAAACGAAAGGCCATTTTGCATGCCCTATTCGTTTGTCACAACCTGACGATAAACCGCCCAAAAAAAACACTGTTACCCAGTGTCAAGAAATATCCCACCCACCAAAAACCAAAAGGGAACTTCCCAAAAATTCAGTCTCAACTCCAAAATCTTTCACTTTCGTACGATACAAATTGTGAACTTGACAAGACTTGCAGCCCACCCACTCTTAGGCCGCCTTTACGCTATGGTGAGGAACCACCACAACCATGGAAATACTGAGAGGCCTCAAAACTCAAGAAAGGCTGTCCCATGAAATCATTTTAAGTGTTAAGCACTGGGCAGAGGTTGCAATGTGTGGTATAGAGTGATAAAAGACTTTACTAAGGTGCATTAACACGGTAGTATATCATCACTCATATTAATTGGTAGCAAGAACCCCCAAAGTTTTTATTTTTTATTTTTTTAATATGATGGGCATCTTTATTTCATTCATCAAATTTTTGTAAAATAAATCAAGCTTAGCACAGTCCTAAAATAAATGTAATGAAACCTCCTTGTTTGAGCTACATATAAGGGTTTTCAAGAGTAGAACTTACAACAAAGAATATGGGATAAAATGAGGAGCTATTGGAAACATATTGGGAACTTTGGGAACATATTGAGAATACAGTGAAAACAAAATATGAACAACAAAAATCCAACACCCCAACCCTCCCTAAAAGAATAAAAACCTGGGCCCTTGGTGTGTGCTATCTCACCTTCTTGGAAGTATGCGTTCTTTTTTGCAGACTTATGTTCTTTGCCTCTTTGGCCTAGGCTAATAGAAAGGGTAAAACTATCAGTGAATATTTTAACAAGGGTTGTGTCACACTGTGGCCTTGCCATTTACATTAAAAAGTATCTTAAATCAAAAGAAGAATTATGAAAACTCAAATATTTCACGATGCAAAAATATAATCTTCAAAAAATCCTCTAAAATAAACCAAAATACTTCAAGATATTATAACTCTATAACTAATCTAAAGTTTCAACACAAGCCAAAATATCATATTTCAAAAATCCTCATATAAAAATAGTCCTATTATTACCTAGGGGCCAAAATCCCTTAAGCTACTATACTCTATAATGAATCTTAACACAATATCCTTGCCTTGGTAGGCAAGGCCAACAAAGTCAAAAAAGTTAAAAGAGTTTAGATCAATCAAGTTTTTTTGGGCTCATGGTGTAATGGACTTCATGTCAGGCCCACCTACACCATGATTTCACACAATGCCCATATGTGAGGTGGCCTAGTGTGAAATGTGTTAGATCATGAAACATTACTCATAAGCTGCCACATAAGGGTCCTATATCAAGTTTTCATCCACCTCCATTTTTTTGGTCCCTTGAGGTGCATTCATACTTGGTGTTAGGGACATTAGTGTTGAGTACCTTAACACCATGCTAGTCATTTAGGCCTTAGACCTACTTGCCATGAACATTTGTTGTTAAGCTACCATTCACTTAACATTAAGCCATCACCCATTTAACATTGGGTGCCATCAAGGATGCCATTAGATTTTCATTTAATAGTGAGTTGACATTAAGTGTGAATGCACCATTAGGCTTTCAAGTTTTATGTAAAATGAATTTATATCTTGACAATCACTTTCCTCCAATCATAAATTTTCTTTCACGCTATAATGTAAAGGGGACAAAATAACCAACCCAAAGAAAATCAGCGTAGGGTAACACCCTAGGACAAAGAGATTATTAGACTCAGGTCCTACACAAGGGGGTGATGAAAAGTGTTTTTATAATAACCTTGTCCCATGGTATTACCAAACATAAAATGATCTTTAAAATGACTAGATGTTAAAAAATGGAAAAACATTACAAAAACATTAAAAACCTAAGAATTAATGTTGGGAAGGTAAATGTAAATACACACATACCCTCTACAAAAAAAACATGTGATTTACACTTACCCTACTCATGTGTGCAAATAATTTGTTTACATTTACATGTGAAAGTGTAAAAAAATTTCAATTACATTTACATAGTCTTGTGTAAATGTTTTTGATAAGATAAATGTAAGTTTATATATATTGTATACCTTCATCCCATTGCAATGGGGGAAGAATTGTGTTGACTCATAAGCTACGCTTTATGTTTTCAATTTTGTGAAGTTTTTGCAACACATTTTTTCGCACACCAATTTGAAATTATAATTAAAAGTGGTTGTGAAACAATAATCCACGACATTAGGTGTACTCTAGACCTTCATATCAACTAGGTTGTTCTTCAATTGGACACGGCAAATGTTTTTAATTCAATGTCAAGAGGGGTCATTTCAAGAACTTCGTGTAGTAAGTGGGGACATCATACAATTCGTTTGTTTTGTTCTATGCATTCAAGTTTCCTTTGTTTTAAAATCATTGTAATTGTGAAGGTGATGTCACAATCATCCCATTTGCCATTAGGACTCATCAAGGTGATCCCTTGGGGGCGAGGGGGGCACTATTCACTTTAGCCCATTTTAGGGCTTTACGTTTTATAGTTAGTCATTTCCCTTCTTGTCTATTTGCATCCATTGTAAATGAAATTCACATCATAAGTCATTTTTCAATTGTATCATTTGCCTATGAACATTTCTAGATTGAACTTTGTGCGATAGGTTTTTCTATCCAACTTCAAAAATGCATTACATGGTCACCCTTTAGCTTGCCATTAGATTTCAACACCCCATCCTGGTTTACCACCCCATTTGAAGGAATTAGAGTCTTGGGGGTTTTGTTGGGCACCTTAACTTTCACATCATCATTCATTAAAAATGCCCTACAAGAGGATGTTTGACATGTGGACCTTTTCCCTAAAATGGGTGATGTTTAGGTGGCCTTTGGAATCTTAAATTGTTGTTTCATGCAACATCCATTGTATCTTTTATGATGCACACCTCCATCTTCCACCTTCATAAAATCCTTTATTTCTTTTAACTCCTCATTCCATAAAAGGTTTGGATGCCTTTTGGGCCTAAGATATTTTGATAGCCCAAAAAGACTTATAACTCGTAAACAAGCTTTCTTCCCAATAATCTCTGGTGGTGTTAAGTTCATATTGACATCCACCATCACCCCAATGGCCTATTTAGGGAATTAAACCCTTGTTGTTTTAGTCATAGTTGTTAGGTCGATGGTTGATCAATGTTTTTTCCTCTTTTTTGAAGCCTTAGCACGAATCGACAACAACACATTACCTTTTTAACAACACCTCAAAACAACATGTGATCTTCTACCACCCCCACCCCATGTGTGTTTTCTTTTATTTGAACAATTCATTAAGCAACACATGGTTCAATTTCAAGATTCCATCTTGGAACATCTGCATCATCATACCTTTTTTAGCATGTTCTCTGACACGACATTTAAGGCCCATTGTGCCCAATTTTTTTCATGCTTAGGAGTAGATGTTTAGCTTACAATTTGACCATTCTCCCCAACCTTTTAATTATTTTCCCTAATTTTTTGCACAACACTTTGTACACGACTTAGACTACCCCATCCCTCAATTGTAGGCATCCCTCATTGTGTGTGCACACATCCCATTGACCTTATGAATATCCACCTCTTACATTGTGTTCATGGCGTCAAACGCACTAAAACGCATGATGTAATTCGGGACACCTTTGTCACCATTGCGCAAGATGCTAGTTTCCATGTGGGACGAGAACAATTACATGTGTTTCCTTCACCACATTCAATTCCTCTTGTTGATGATTCAACATTGTGCTTACCAAAAATGGCATTCGCACCTTAGTAGATGTTGTCATTACTAACCCAACGGAAGTGGATATATTTCCCTGATCTTGCGAAACTCAAGGATTTGTTGCCTCTAATGCAACTCAAACCAAGGAAAGGAGTTATTGCAACCAACACCCCACTAATCAATTCCTCCCCTTAGCAATTGAAATATTTGATTGCTTACAAAACATGCCGATGTGTTTTTACACGACTATGCCAATGCCATTTGGAGCTTGAAGGGGATAGAAGGTTCTCATCTTTCTACCTTGGTCATTTTTCTTCATCAAAATGTTTCAATCAGATTACAAAGGATGCAAACATCTTCCATCTTAAATCGAACGATAGACATAGGCTTAACTACTTCTCAACTTCCACCCCTTCAAAACACACATCCCATCACCACAACTGATTTATTGCAAGCCGTCAATTTTTGACATATAAATATGACCGACCTTCCATAGGCGGTTCATTTTGGACATGGAGAGATTTTCACAGCTATTTTGAGACAGCTGGACATCCTGTCACTTCTCCCTTTTTCTTTATATTAGTCATTTGTACATTTCCCTAATTTAAGGTGTGTTTCTTAATAAAGCTTTACAAGTCTTTGACTTTAATGACTTTAAACTATTTGCAATTCTCATTGATTAGTTGTGGGTGCATCCCAGTGTGGGTGCATCTGAAAATTCAATTTTTTTTAATGGGCCACTTTGGTTGGCCCTTCACAATTTTGGTTTGATACTTGTATTGTTCCCTCGCATTATTTGTTCCCCACATTAACATAGTGCATACATACTTCACCATATAAATATATAATACAAGCCCACACTTTTGGGCAAAGGATAAAAACTAACTATGGTGCTACTGAGGAATATTTTGGGTGCACATTTTGAGTGCATGTTGTCCCACCTTATGGTTCCGTTGAAATTTCATTTTTAACTTTGTTCATCAATAGCTTTGGCTTGGGCTTTTCACAAAAGCTCGGGTTCTTATTGTGATTCATATTAATTGGTCATGGGCATCCCAAAGTTTTTTTTCCCCTCAACAATGGGACACTTTGATTAGCCCATCACTCAAAATAATTTTGAAGTTTTGAGAATGCTATGTTCATTGGCATCCATGTTAACATTTTTTCTCTGTTTTTTTCTTTTTTTTGGGGAAAACAAATGGAGAGAATCCATTGCAGGAAGAAACAGAACACCAAGAAGGAAGACCGAGGGGAGGGGCCCCAACCAGGCCAGCCCAAACCCCACAACCTACCAGTATATCTGACCAAGGTGGTTGGGAACACCATCTCACCTGTCTGCCATCACACACACAAATAGCATGATCTGGACTTCAGACCTTGTCAAAAGTTTCCAGGACCCTATCTTCTTCACTAGGAATAATTTTGTACCAATTTTTCATTTTCAATAAAATTTACATAGATTTGCACTTCTTTACACAATGAATGAATGTGAATTCCATATAGTTATACAATTTTACACAGTTTAAAATGGATTTACATGATTTTACACATACATGTTCAAGGTTATATGTTTACACTAATATTTACACGAGCGCGATTGAGAAGTTACACTTACACATGGAGGACATGTTTAAAACCATATACACACCCAACACCAGTAAGAACTAAGAACCCGCTCCTAAACAAAACATGAGGAGGAAAAATTACATTTAACATAGCTATTAAATTTATAACATTTATAACAGAAAATTTCTTGACAGACCTTACAATCCAGAAAGATCCAAAAAATGGGGAACTTCAACAGTTGCAAAGAGCAACTCTGTGAGTCAATTCCAGGAAAGATCATAGGCCTATTATGACTTAGCCTGTTCTTTAACCCTTTCATTGCATGTGTCAACAACTTCCTTACCTTAAAAATAATGAACTCCAACAATGAACGTGCAATCCCACTTATTACAAGCCATGAAAAAATGAAAATCACATCCTAGAAAAGCTCATTGAAGCTTGCACTTATGTGTGCAATGTTTACTTTAAGGTGCATTCACACTTGGTGTTAAGGACTCACGTATTAAGTCCCCCTAACACTAAGTTAGTCATTTAGGTCCTAAACCTATTTATCATGAAGATTTTATCTGAAGTTAACATTTCACTTAATATTGAACAATCACCTATTTAACATTGGCTGCCACCTAAGATGCCACCTAGATTTTTACTTAACACTGACTTAATATTAGGTGTGAATGCACCTTTATTCACCCGAAAGTGGGCAACAAATAATGCGTAGGATAAATCTAATATCAAGCCTCAAAAAAAATTTGATTCTGGTTTTGGATCCTGTTTTGAAAATTAGACCCAGTTCTGAGTAACCTGGACTACAACCAGTGGTTAGTTGTTGTACCTTCTGGTTAGCCCCTGATTATTATTTTTTCCTGAGAAAAAAATTCAAACTTGTTGGTTTTTAGCTCTGGTTCCCAAAACATAAATGGAACTAAGAACCCCAGTTCCAAATTTTATACTTTTCCTATTCCAAAATTGATTCTGAAAATCAGACCCAATTCTAGTTTGTTTTTTTGCTAATAGAAACTCGAACTGATGATTCTAACTGACCAAACTGCATGCTCACCCAACACTGGTGAGAAGCTGTGATACACACCTACAAGGGTCCCTTACCTTGTAGAATTCATTTTGAAAAAAATTGAGGACATTATTAAGGACCCACTTTGCCTGCCTAGAGAGTGAGTAACACTTATTCAGCAGGTTCTATGAACCTGCAATGCAAGGAGTTTCCTGATATCAACCCACTCCAAACACGCAAAGCCTATCTTTTCAAAATGCTTTATATATATGTAAGGATAAAACCCCGTAGTCAGGTCATTCCCAAAAGAAGGGGATGAGAACTTGGCCATACCCAAGTCTGGCCCCACATTTTGAGAATGCATTTCACCTATGCACTTCATCCAATGTATACCAAGGGACCAATTTTTATGATGAACTTGAATATAAGTAGACTGGGAGACTTAAAGCACTCAAAGAAACTTTGTAATGTATGTGGAGGGCACCTTACATCCATGACTTTCCCTCCTAGAAATTGGGAGGGATGTTCTGCTTACTCCTCAAGGGTGGGAGGGAAATTATGCCTATTTATGGTCTATTCACACTTAGGGTTATGATTGTTGCAATGGTAGGGCCTCGCCAACAAAACAGCATGTAACATGATACTCGATCCCATTATTTGGCCTATGATTGTTAGCTTTAATTTGTCAATGTTCACACATGTAGTTAAATTAGGTTGTATGATTAAAGTTAGTGATCATTGAACAAACATAGTTGATGGTGTTCTTTCTTGCTAGTAGCCAAAAGTGGTGAAAATGGCAACCACCTTAGTTGAAACCTCCATAGCTACGCATTTCTAGAAGCTGCAACATCCAAGTGTAACCAAAAACTAGGGCACATACATAGAAGCCCTATACATCAATTCAACGTAGAGTAACATCCACATGCATTTGATAGCATATACCTTCATCGGGTGATACAATGTCCACAAGCAAAAATCTGCAACTATTCCAACTAGTTAAGAAATAACCTAATAATAAAATCTATAGGTCTCTTGGGGTCAAATCACTTTGATCTCACTCCCATGAGCACAACTGGCCATCCGAAGCCTTTCTCAATAACAACAGACTGCAAAAGCCCAATTGAGGATGAATTTCCTAGACCCACATTAAAAAAAAGAGAACACCTAATCCCAAATCTCTTGAACAGAACATTTGGAAGGGGAACATTTGAACAAGAACATTACATCAGCAACTACCACAAAAAGTAAATTCTTTAACACATAAGTTCACAAACCCCACACCCAACAGGACCTTATTCACCAATTTAACAAAGAAGATTATGGCCATCTACACAATGAAGATTGAGAAGCTCCATAGGTCACCCTCTTTTACCCTGTCTTTGGGCCTGCTTTCACCTTCTATACCCTCTTTCAGTGGTACAGTAGAACCTCTATAAACTGATCCCCCCAAATTTTATAACCTCTCAAATTTTATCATTCCGGCCCGGTCCATCAATGGGACCAGGCAAAAATTTTATATTCTTATAACTTATCACTTTTCCTCTTTCCCGACAATTTTATAATTTTATAATTTGTTTATTTCTCGATTAGTTATGGTGGAAATAACTAGTGATAGGCCTTTGTTTAAGACTATTCTGGTGGAGATGGCGTACTCTGTCATTCATCTTCACAATTGAGTCAACAAAAGCAGGATAGCTGTCCTTTTGTGCTGGACTTCAAATTTTTTCACCTCTTTCTCTGCCAAAGACGGGTTACCTTGATGATAAAAAATGCAAAGAAAATAAGAAAAAGAGCAGCCTGCAACTTTTTGAACCCTGCGCCTCACAGTTCCGAACCTCTCCCATAACTTATAACCTCTCAAACTTTATCACTGGCTACCGGTCCTTAGGTGATAAAATTATAGAGTTTCTACTGTATCCGCAAAGTAAGGAAATTTTATTAAATCTCAGTATGAAATGCTGAAACTCAGCATTTAATGCACAAAGTTCGAGAGTAATTATAGACGTTGTATAGGGAAAATATATGTAGCAGCAGTCGAGGCGGTCAGGAAAAAGGTTAGACAGGATGAAACTCAGTTTATCACCAAAATTATTTCATTTTGTAAAATTTTCATCCCAGTTGGACATTTAATGGCCTATTATGCTGAAACTGACCGTTCTGCCCCCCCCTAATTGCAAGACTTTAGGGATAACTCTAATATGTAACCACAATCCTCATAATTTTGAAAATTTCCAAATGACCAACCCCATAAAAGCCAGCTAATTGCCGAGTTCTTTCACAAGAACCATTAGTTCTTTAAGGGTTTGGAAATAGTCATCATCCAACCCCCCCCCCTCCCCCCCCGGGGGGGATCTTTGATTCCGATTTTGTCCCAAAGAATCAGAACTGGTGGTTCTTAATAAATTCAAATTAGGCACACTAGGGTAAACTGGTCACTGATCAAACATTTAAGCGCTCAGGGCAGGCCAGATCCAAGGGAAAGGCTTGGATTGTTTTTGGTGTTCAAACAAAATTTGAATTGTTCCTATTGGTGCATTTGGTGTATTAAAATTTGTCTAAAACGAAATAGAATTGAAAAAGTTACAGCCCTCCATAAATTTAAAAAATCAAAACCTAAAAAAGAAAAACCACCAAATGCTACAAAGACCAATCCTCAAACACTCACAAATTTTTTTAAAGGTTATTCTGTTGCAATTAGAGTTCAAAAATAATTTGTAGAACTTCAGGTGACACTTCTATAACACTTTAAATCATTTAAAATGAATAAGAAATAAAAAATTTATGAGGTTTGAAAAGAGAAAGGGTCAAAACGAAGAAAAATGAAAAAAAAGTGAAAAGAAACACAGTCTGCAATTCGAAAAAACGTATTTTCTTCACAGCTCTTTATTGACTGGTCCTTTCGCTTTGCATTTCCAAGATCATTTGTAAAGCTTGAGAAGGTGTTCTTATAACATTTTAAATCATTCAAAATGGAGAAGAATTGAGAAAGATTTGCCAAAGCATTCGATCATAGGCAGACAATCGGTGATAAGCCAGTTTACCTTACACTGGTTTTCACCTTACCTATGTGTGTTTTCAAAACAACACTGGAATTGTCGCCATAGCAGACAATTCCACTGTGGGGACTTAGTATGTCTGTGTGCAGAACGCCGTGTCACAGACGGACTAAGCGAATTAATATATTAGATTGGGTGGAATAAGGGTGAGAACTGTGTGTGGCCCCATTCCGATAATATACCCCATCCCAAGGGCTTTAACATGCATGGAAAAGACCACAGCTACTTGCTTAGAAAAACAGTAGAAACTCAAACGAAGGTGCACTTTACTAAATTTGTAAAGTTCACATGGGAATCAGACGACTTATTATGTCTTGTAACCAGAAATGTAGGTAATCTTTACGACAATTGTAACACTCACCCAGGAATCAGACATAATTTTTACTCCCTCTAACCGGAAATCGTGGGTGAACTTTACGAAAATTGCAAAGCCCATGGAGGAATCGGATGGAATTTTTACTCCCTCTAACCGGAAATCGTGGGTGAACTTTACGAAAATTGCAAAGCCCATGGAGGAATCGGATGGAATTTTTATGCCCTATAAACCAAAAACGAGGGTGAACTTTATCTTTGTAGAATGGTGGTTTTTTTTTTTTGAGTTTTGACCCCCTTTACTTTGGGGGCCTGTGACTTTCTCATTTCTAATCTGTTTTTGATGATTGCTAGTGTCAGATGCCCCAAGAAGAGGGGTTCAAGTTTTGTTTGGACACCAGAAACAACAGAGCCGTCCTCTTGGATCCGGCCTGCCCTGAGCGCTAAACTGTTTGGTTACGAGCTAGTCTACCCTAGGTCTTTCCGAATAGTTAATGAAAGACAGCCAAGCCCATATGGACAAGGAGGACTCGCAGGGTTTTTTTTTCTTCCAAATTCCTTAAGTAGGTCCACTGGCAAGAAACCCCTGCATTAGTTAGCATTAAATTGTAACTGTCCTAGGTGGGCTGTAGTATTTTGTAAAGTGCCTAGGTTTGGATGTGGCAAATTTAATTTTTTTTATTTCAAAAAATGGCGAAAATTATCCCTATAAATCACAATTTTTACGTGTTGGTTTTTCATTTTCTGAAATTTTTTTTTGCCAAGTTGCGAAATTTCGCCACAAAAAAGAAGGACACTCCGACTGAGTACACTAAAAAATAGTCTAGCTAGGTCTTTTACATGCATTGTAATGCCCCAGGGCTGGGATGTTCCCCAAAGAAATAATGGGCACTCCACTGGTCAAGGGCGCATTATTTCAGGAACACCTTGGCTGAACGGTGTGAAAATCAAGGGATTTTCGTCTTATTTATTTATTTATTCACATTATACCTCTTAGGTACTTGTAGGGTACCCATTGTGTATCACAGGAAAAAGAAAAATAGTGCAGCCCATTTTGAAAAACAAAATGCTCGCAAAAACATTTTGGGCGGGGGGGGGAGGAGGAGGAGGAGGAGGAGGGGGAGGGGTTGATTTTTGGGGGCCACCGTCGGGAAATGAGTAGAAGCAGACTCCAGAGTGGGTCGCTGTTTTCTTCACACGGGAAAGAAGAAATTGCAACACAGCTCGTTTCAAAGCGCGCCTTCCTCCTTTCCTCGCTCGCTCGTCGTCCGCTCGTCGTCACGGCGCTGTTGCTGCAGTCGTTTTGCGATTTTTGTGCTTTTGGACTTTTTGGTGCGCCCTTGGATTCTTCTTCTTCACTTTGCTGCTGTTCTCGTTGTTGTAGTGACAAAACTGGAGAGTGAGTGAGTGAGTGAGGACGAAAAAATTAACAAAGTCTGGTGGTAAAGGTTTTAGAAGGGAGTCGTGAAAGGAGAACAGAAGACGGTTGCGGAGTGCAGTTGCTGCTTGCTGGCGCGAGATCCTTACTTGCGGGTGAGCTAGCGCTTGCTCTGCTTGCTCCTGGCGCTTGCATTATTGAGTTTGCAGCAGGACCGACGACCGATACACTCTCGGCATCGTTTGAAGAAGAAGACCTAGAAGGAGAAGGAAGGTATATGTGAAGGGACTGAGTTTTCTTCTCCTTTCGAGGTCGGGGAACTGGGGGAGGGCCAGGGGGAAAATACGACAATGGACAGTCGAGAAACCTAGAGTAGAAACATTGTGCATTTTGTCTGCCTTCTTCTTCTGGCTACGGATATTGGAAGCTTTCTGTGCTTGTTTTGTTTGTTATTTTTCCGGTGCTTGCTTGCCTGTTTTGGAATAAGCAAAAACCATAATTGAGGGTCTAGAGTTATAATAATGGCAATTGAAGTGGCCAGAGTACATGGTCTCATCTGTTCCAACATCGAAGATAGTCTCCTCTTGAACAATGCGATGATGATGGTGAGACCAGGAGAGGAACCACTAGTAGTCGGAGCCGGCGGCGGCGGGGAGGAGTTGCAGGAGATGCATCGAGGTTTAGGACGAGGAGTTTGGAGCTGCTTGCCATCTCCTATCCGCATCGCATATGAGCCCTCTCTCTATGGTCAGTCGCCTGAGGCTTCTTCCTCTGTTTCGTGGCCACTGGATTCCTCCGCTTCTTCAACGGAGACAGAAAGCGATGATGATGATAATGAACTCTTTGCAAGTCTCGCTGAGGAGATTGCGCACTCCATCATGTTAGCTGATGATGATAAAAGCCACCCCGCCGAAAAGGAGAATAACGCAGCAGCTGGAGAATTGAAGTGTACGCACGACCTCGCAAGCAGGATAATGGGAGGGAGCTGGTTCTCAGCAGCAGGAGGTGCAGCAAACGCCCAGAACGGCTCCAAGGAATCTTCTCATGTTTCGTCGCAAGTGTCTTCCCCTATTACAACCCCCTTGTCAAAACAAAGCGATGCCTGGGACTTGCTGCACCCAGCCGCAGGTGAAGTTGTGAGTTTGAAGACAAATGACCGAAGAAGAGCACTGATGATACCACAGGCACGGATGGTGCAGCAACAGGCTCATCAGGTGCAAGAACAGGCTCAAGCACAGTGGAAGCTTGAGTCTGTTCGAATGCCAGTGCCTGGAATGCCTTTCATTGACGTTAAGGGCTCTGAAAGTAGTGCATGTTTACGAAACACCACCACCAATGTAGTGGCCAGTATGTCTAAAGTTCTGAGCCCCAGGGACAGGCCTGCTGCTGCAGGACGTCATCGGCAGCACAGTTGGAGTTCTCTGGGAAGAGATGAGCACCGGAAGCCCTGTTGGAACCAGGTGTGTGAAACTGAAGTCTTTCAGATCTCTTTTACTTGAAATATTTCCTCGTTTGCAGCATTGTGTTATCTCCCTGGCAATAAGCAGATTGTTGATCCTGCTTCACTTCACAAACCTTAGTTTTTCCCCCTAGTTCCTGCCTTTGTCTTGACCTGCTTTGTGTGTTTGCATGACTGTTCACCTCTCAATGTTGTTTAATAGCCTGATTTTTGTGCTTGCAACTTTGGGAGCAGTTTCAAGCAGGCAAGACCCACTCACCAACAAGCTGGGCACAGCAGAGCAGGCAGCCATCCCAACAGCTGCAGCAGCAGCAGCAGAGTTGTCTTGGAAGTCAAAATGGCAGTAGCTATGACCCGAGCTGTAATGCAGTACAACAGAGTGCTGCAGCAGCCGGTTATGGGGTACCAGCAGTCTTCTTTGGAACTGGTCGAATTGGTCGGGAGTCCAGTGGCACTGGTGTCTTCCTTCCCCGGTCTCTTGGAAATGCATCAGACAAGTGCAAGCCATGTATGTTTTTCTTTTGGCTGGGACTGAAAAACCTCACATTGTTTTCAGAACTCTGTGTTGGATTGCTACATTGGGTCCCTTGTAGAAGTTTCTACATATTCTGAGTATTTCTTCTGTACTATTGTGGTTTACTGTATTGAAGGGTAAAGCTCTCTGTTCAAATGAGCTCTTTGTCCCCCTGCAGCTTCAACTGTGCTGCTCCCTTTCTGCTCAGTTCAAGTTCATAACTTGAATGTTGGGGACATACTAGTCCATTCATTGTTTCCTGCCCACCCTACCAATAACAACATTCTTGTCTGTGCATCTTGCAATCCACTATGAAACTAATAGTTTCTAAGAAACTAGGAGATTGGGACCACACTAATTTAAAGAAGAAAGTTCATTACATGTTTGCCTGCAACCTTACCCAAGTCAATACTTATCACTGTCCTTGCAGTACAGGGTTGATAATCTGATGAATTTTTTGTGTGTTTTCTCCTCAGGTTATCTTGCATCAAAGCCTTTGTCTCCAACACTGTCCTCACAGCTGGAAATGTCTCAACCTGGATCACTGAGAATACGTCACAATGATCATGTATGGCCTCCACCAGACAGGAAGCTTCAGGCACCTTTGCTACGTCAGGCTGCTCCAGCAGAGCTACACCTTCCAAATGAATGGATTTATTAGATTTGTATGTTCATGATGCTGACACCAATTAATAACATAATACCTGTTCAATTACAGCCCTTACTGTTTCTCAAAGGTCTTGAGATTCTTGTCCTGAGATTCTTGCACACTGTGGAAGGTTATGTGTGCCAAAATTAAAGCACTCTCATAGGGTCCTACAATTATGAATAGCTGCACTGACTCCTGGGCTGAGTACATCTATTGTAATATACAAACAAAATGCACAGGTGTACAACTAAAAAATAAGTTGCATCCTTTCCTCTCTTAGATCTGAACTAACTGATTATATAGTAGTGCCCAGCAGTCTCTAAAAATCTGTTACAACAGAGGTATGACCTTCTGCAGACAGTTCTATGTTTTAGTTACACAAAGTAAAGTATGGTTCAGTAAAATGGCATGATTTTCAAAGATCTTCCTTGAGCACACCAACTTGTTGTACTGACCAAAGTGGTTTTTGCACCTGCTTGTGAATTGTTTTGTCATTCCTTGTACTTGTTTAATTCTTTGAGCTGATGATCTTGGTGCAATGGTGCATATTAACTAAGGGATTTCAGAATTGAAGATCCTGAAAATCAAGCCTCAAGTTTTTTGGTTTTCCTTAGGAGTTGGACTTTATCTTGAGTCAGCGGTGGCCCTGTGAAGATCCAAAATATATCTTTACCTTTGAGGACTTTGTCTTGATAATCTCCTAAACCTCTGACCATCTGCTGTCACACTTGTGATTTGAGGACATTTTCATTTGATTTTGGCCTGAAAAGGGGTGGGTGTGGGATTTGGAGGTCAGGTGATGGGTGCTGTTCTAGTCAGTTCATTTTTTATGTTTGATTTGGTTGGAGATCTGGCCATTGGATTAGATCAGACATCATCAGTTGTCGGAAAATTTCAGACAGATTTTGTTGAGGCCATGAGAAGGACCAACTACTGGATCTTTTGTTGCAGGCTGTTTTTTGTTGTTGGATTGGCTGTTTTTGTGGACAATTTCATTCATGAAGGGTGAAATTGGTTATGTGCAATTTTTTGTGGTGTATGCCCAGAAACAAACTAGTGTCTAAATGAATGCTCAGTTCACTGTTTTTGTTTCATTCCATGAAAATAATTCCATTCTACAGATCAGGTTTTTTGTTGCATTTCCTGCAAATGCTTCCATTCAACAGAGGGCTGAAAAGAGTAATCAATTGTTGCTATATGCATTGAAAGTATTGTTTCACCTGCACAATGACAAGCTTATTCAATTGGTAGAAGAAAAATGCTTAACCCCTTTGTGATTCAAGAGGCCTGAAATGGGCTGATTTTACAAAACAAAGTGATAGTGTAATGAAGTTTTCCAAAATGTTTCTACAAATCTTGACCTCTTTCAATTTGGCATTGAAAGTTTTCGGAAGGAAGGTTGCCGCATAACTACAATAGTTTAGTTTCAAAGGACCCTTTCAACAGATTACATTCCACAGACCTAATAGTGGACATATTTCAAACAAACTACAAATTTTCTTAGTCATAAGATGATTATGGTTAATTGTAATAACCTCAGATGTGTTTTTGGGTATCATAGGATTAAAAAAAAATGAAAAAAATTGTGCCAGTTATTAGTACATGATGTAAGGCCTTCAAGGGAGGCTGTTACCAAAACTTGGGCAATGCTTGAGTCTGACTCACATAGACCATTATTCTCGTAGCACCCTCCCATTAAGACCTTACCTATCACAAAATACTCATATGAACAATTCCTTATAGTCAAATGTTTATGACAAATGTGTTAATCGGAGAACTACATAGAAAGTTATGTACTCACAAGTGGAGGATAATGACTTAATTTCCTAAACCCTATTTCTATCTTTTAAAGAATCTATGCAGTTTTTTTTTGGGCTTTGCCTACCAAGGCAAGAATATTGTGTTTAGACTCATTCTAGAGTATAGTAGCTTAAGGGACTTTGGCCCCTGTGTAGTAGGTCTATTTTGATACGAGGATTTTTGAAAGATGATATTTTCACTTGTGTTGAAACTTGAGATTAGTTATAGAGTTATAATGTATCTTGAAGGATTTTAGTTTCTTTTAGAGGATTTTTTGGAAGATTATAAATTTGCATGGTGAAATATTTGAATTTTCATAATTCTTCTTTTGCATTAAGATACTTTACAATGCAAATGGCAAGGCCACAGTGTGTCACACCCTTTGTTGGTTAATTATGTGTAACAAATCTATGCAGAGAAAGCTCCACAAGAATACTCCCGAGTTAACACAATGAATGTCAAGTGCAATCATAACCAGTCTTAAGGTGGATTCAGACTTGCCAGTAAGTCATCCATAACTCAATGTTACGAGTTCTTAACATTGAGTTACGGATGACTTGTCATCAAGTGTGAATCCACCTTTAGACAGGAACCATTCATGTAATATAGACGGATATTGATTTTGGTATCAAAGAAGCAACTAGATTGATATGACTTGAAGCAATCCTAGGCCTGGCACCAATACCTGCCTAGTAGGGATATGAGGTACTGGAGCCCAAAATGGTGTCAACAGAAATTTTATAAACATGGAATGAACGGCTCATGACCTAGTCTAAAGCAGATCAATTTAAGGTTTGGGAAGGAGGTGCATTGAAGACTTGTCCCCTTCCTAAAGATGGAAACTCTTTGAACATTTTTTATTTGAACATTGATTTATGGAGACACCTGAGAGACGGTGGTTTGCTTTGCATGTTGATTGTTGTTTACTTGTTTTTGGTTGTTTCACAAATGTGATCATTGTTGCCAGAGATGAGGAGATGGGAGCAAATTTATTGTGGATGGAGAAGGAAGGAAGGAGGGCAGTTGTGTGGAAGAGAAAGCACGAGAAGGAAGATAAAAGGGGGAAACCGGAAGCATTGGAAGAGGAGCTCTCAGCATTCTGGAAGTTAAGCTCTTAGTGAATGGTTGTGGACAATAGCTTTAGGACTTTGGAAGCTAAGTTTTTGGAAAAAGAGCAGGATAGCCAAATGTGTTAGAGTGTTAGGAAGGTTGATGAGGAAAATACAGACTTGAACTTTGAAATTTGCTCATGTCTTCTTCTTCCACTGCACATGGGAGCAGGAAATTAAGTCTGAGGCTGTATCACATATGAATAACAAGGAGATTGTGGAAAATGATGCAATCACTAGTATGTCGAAGTCTTGTTAGGGTGCATGTAGAGGGAAATGTGAATATGCAGTGAGGATCACTTCAGTTATCCCAGTGAGAGCCAACCATTTTATCTCAGCAGAATTTCAAGAAACCTCAATAGGGGTATCCCTAGGTGGGAGTAAGTTACAGCAACAATTGAGACCATGGGTGGACACAGAATCATGAATTAGAGGGTTTCTGGGGAGTTGCTGTGGTTTGCAACATACTTGGGTGGGTGGTCTTTGGGGCTCGATCTCTGGGGAGGAGTCTGCAAATGCCAAATATCTATACTTCATGAACTGCATATAGGGTTTGGGTTGGGAGCTCCAATGACATCGCAGAATGCTGAGGGGGCTAATCCCATACACAGTCTCCAGATTTACAAGTTGAGACAAAACCATGTTGTTTTGATGATAGCCACTTTGTGAGGACAAGCATTTCAAGTGTGGGTTGATGCAACATAACCTAGGAGGGTGTTATTATGGTGATTGTTTGTGTAATGACTGCAAGGTTGCCAAATAAAGCATGTTATTGTAGTGCTTTTTATCCCACTCTTTTTTGGTTCCAGTACAACCAGCTTCATACCGATACCTGCCTGGTAGGGGGCCTGATGTGATAGGTACCAAGTTCATATCAGGGCTGTACCACATCATGGCTTTATCACATCTCACTCAGCATGTAAATAAATCTTCTTTTCACTTGCTAAGCACTGAAATGTTGAGAAACATTGAGAGAGAGTGTTCAGAGGAGCTTAATTGGCATCCCTAGAGAATCACACAGGCAGTGAACGACCCTTGCTGAAACTTGACATTAGAAAACTTAAGAATCAATTGCACTGAGGTTTCAGAGAAAAGAAAAGAGAACTCCGGTGGAAATTTTTTTGGAGATACAGTAATCTTACTTGGGACTTTTGAGGAAAAGAATAATCTGGAAGAATTGGAGTATTACAAGTGATGCTTGACCTTAACAGGGTGCAAGGAGATGCTGCTTATGCATAAGTTCAATGATGGCTTGTTGAGTGCATCATTCAAGCTTCTTGGGCTACTTACAGATGCAATCTCCATGATAACTGTTTAGCTTAACACTTCAGACATCAGTTTTGCTCCTAAATCTTCCAATTTGTCTGGTTTGCTATATGCACATTCTGGGAAAAGGAAATCCAAGGGTTGTCAGAATCCGGGGATGAAAGTGTTGAGGAAAATAAATTAAAAAAATTTGGGCTTTTTAGTAAACCTTATAGTGTTGTTGTTGCACACTAATGACAATAAACATGATCTGTCTCTTCTGGGGGTTGTTCGTAGTTGCTTAAACTTCCTCAATACTTGAGTCCTTACTTTACAATTCAACCTTCTCTCAGTTTCAAATCCGTGCAAACACATCAGCTCCATATCAAAAGCATCACCCCTAAGACTTGATGCATAACTAGATCACAGTTGTGATTAGAGCATTCTCCACTACAATGAGTTAAAATGCCCCTGCAATGGCAACCTGAGGAAAGACATGGCGCAGCGGTTGGTCCCCACCAAGAATGATCTATTTCATCTTCTCTCCTGGGTCACAGAGGGAAGGTTGGGATATTGGAACCATGGGCTGAAAAACTGTGGGCACCAGGGATTCTAGAATTGCACAGCTTTTCATGGAATAGAAGGCTTGCAAAGATATGTCAAGGCTGGGCAACATGAGATGACAATTGAGCTTTTCCAAGAAATGCAAACAAAAGGGCATGAGTCCAACAGATTCACTTTTGTCAAATCAGCATATACTAAATCCATATGCCAATTTATGAGTACTCCAAGAGAGCAGGTGCTCTCATGAACAGATAATTGATCAAAGTGGTTCTGAGGGTGATGTCTTTGTGGGATGTACCCCAGTATGCCAAATGTGAGCATGGAGGATGCTCAGAATGTTCAACAAGATGCCATCTCAAGATGTGGGCACTTGGAATACAATGATATTGGGATATGTGAAATGTGGACAAGCCCAGAATGCACTGGAACTAATGTTGACAAATGCAACATACTGGAAGGTGTGCGGCAAGGCTCTTTAAAAACTTTAGTGGGGGTTAGTGAATGCATACATGTGCTAGTGTAGTTGCACTTGGAGAGGGCGGATGCACCCATATAAGCAGATCATTCAAAGTGGATGGAATTCAGATGCATTATTGTTGGTAACCGCGATTTGAATGATTTTGTTTGCTCTGCCCACAGGGAAGAGACTATGTGTAGGATCTTGGGGTAAATTTTTTTTGCTCAAGCCTGAACCAATGTGTGGATGACAGCTGGAAACCTACATGTACTCTAAGGCGGTTTTTTTGGTTTAGCCCTTTGTACATCTGACGGAAGGGCAGGGCAGGGACATTTGGTGCATGCATGTAGAAGAGAAGTTCAAGATCCAATAAGGGAAATTTGAAGGTGCAATTCAAGGCAGAGTCATTACCTCAGGTACCCACCAAGCTGGTGGTGCCTACTGGTGCAAGGCTGGTATTGCCTCAGGTCATACCAGCCTGGTATGGGTCCTTTATACCAGGGCACATACCCGTGCGCATACCCAAATAGCAGTCCAACCCAGGAATAAAACCCTAGATGAATAAGGACCTTCAAGATTCATGACTTAGAAAATTGTGGGCATTCTTATAAATGAGCACAATTTAGAACTTTGGGAACAAACCAAAAGAGCTAGGGAACAATAGTCAATCAAACAAGCACTACTCTAGAATAGAGAAACCAGGCTTAGTCAGATGAAATTGTGGGGTGATTATTCAAATGTTTGAAAAGAATGGCCCTCCACTTGTGAAGTGAACTTGTGAAAGGACTTTGAGATGCCTTAACATAAGTGAAAGTGATTGGCATTAGATGTCAAACTAACTTGAGGCAGTGATTTTTTTTTTGGGTGTGAAATTTCATCAAAATGCAAAAAATAAATATGAAAAGGGAATATTCTATCCCAATATTCTCTCTTTTTTTGAGATTTTTTCACCACATTTGAAGGAAAATGATGTTTTTGAAAATTTCAAGGAAAATAAAAAATTTTGAAAATTTTTCACCACATTTGAACTGTGCTTTTAGTTTGGTAGCAGTTTTTTAACTAGTTCTTTTATTGTTTACACAGGTTGTAAAATCCTGTGGCCATTTAATGCTAAATCCCTCTTGAGGTGGTTGTCAATGTTGTAAAACATCTGAAATTTGAAAAAACAAATTTCACTGACTCAAGAATGTACTCATTGCTCAAGCAAGCTTAAGGAGCAATTATCACATTTTATTGTTCATTTAACAACGTTTTGGCCAGCTTTTTCTTAATTGTTCTCAGTCACAGACATGTTAGCTGTGTGATGCATGCTACACAATGAGAATGGATATCTAATCTGGATTCTGAAATGTTGCAGCTGGTACTCACCAGTGTTGGCCAGTTATATAGAGAAATCTGGTTATGCATCCACATAGTAGCCGGATATGTATTAATCCATTTCCAGATTTTTTAAAAACTTCTTGCTATCCAGCTCTATATACAATCTTCAGATGCCTTTATATGTGTGACATTTATATATAATCGTATTCGATCATTATGTTTTAAACAACTTGATATCTGGTTGACTAGGGTTTTGAAAATGTCAGATATGCATTTTATTAAGGGTGTGTGTCATTTAGGATTTAGGAAGAACCCATCACAATCTTCTTTTGGCACTTTGCTTTGCACTTTTGCACATTTGCACTTTGCTTTTCTTTGTAAGTCAAATTTCAAACTTTGGTTTAAGTTGCTCACAACATTGGGTGCTTCATATTTCATACACTTTTTGGTTTTGAACTTTTTTGCAATGACAAGTCCTCGTCTTTTTATTTGTGACCTTTGCAAGAATCGATTGCTTCATTTCTTGTTCAAGTGATTCATTTCTTGTTATGCTTGAAGTTTCATGCGAAATTTATTATTTTTGCAATGGACTTTGCATTTCTAGTCAAGTAAGTTTTTGGTCCAAAGTTTAGAAATGTTTTTGTTTTTGTTTTTGGTTGTGATTTGCATTCAAGTTGCTTATTTGTTATATATTTGTTGTCTTGGTTTTGTTGTTTGGCGATTCGAGAGGATTCCACTTTGGAGCTCATTTAAAGATCCCAAACTTAAGTTCCAATTGCTACCTATAAATTTACCATATTCAATTGGCAAGTTGTTAAGCTTGCAATAACTATACCTTAGAACATGGTGTGTGACATTGGAGAGGCTACCCAAGACATTGGGATAATTGATAACATTGAAGCGATTGTGCATGGGATGATGTCCAAGTTTGAGGGAGTTACCAAAAGGAATGGTGAGAAGACTACAAGAGAATGGGTTGGTTTACATGGTAGTAGACCACACCATTGCCTTGCCATCAAACTTGCCCCTAGACATGGGGGATATAATATTTATAAAGGTTGAAGATGTTTTAAAATACCAAAATGTTTTATATAATTATTGTTTTGCCCTATGCAATGAAAGCTTTGAGTCATACTTGGAAGATGGCCAACTTATAGCAAAGACAATTGTTGTAGAACATGACAACCATGATGACTTTTCAAGGTTTTGTCAAATTCAACATGAGATGTGTGTTCCATATTAAACACTTCTACCCTAAACAACTTACAAACACTACTACAAAATGTGGGTGTAGTTCAATAGTCCTTGTTCACAAGGCCAGTGAATTCACTACTTCCCCATTAGGTCCCATTCACTATGACTAATGAATTCATTCAACATCCAATGAAATCACTTGGTGTACAAGGACACATTTTGTTGTAGTGAGGATGGGAATTGAATTAATGAGTTAACATTACTAGCATATTGGGTTATAATATCCAATTCACTATGGGCTTTTCAAATGTGAAATATGTTTAGAATGGCAAACACTAAACAAAAGTAATTAATTAATGCAACACTAATTTCAACACAATTGCAAGACAATGGCCAATAAGAAAAATATTTTCAAAAATATTTGATTGTATTAAAACTATGATTAAAATTTTAATTATATTTCTTACATAATATTTCAAAGAAAAAAAATTTCATTGGGAAAAGTCCATTTTTCCCCGAGTCATCTAGCTTGAAGAAGTTGCCTAAATGCTATTTTTTTCATCCATTTGGTAGATGGAAAAAAAAGATAATTCACGAAAAGGATCAAACCCTATACCCTTTGGCCAAAAGGGGAGATTCTAACCACTAGATCACTTATTTTTCCTTTAAATATTATGTAAGAAAGAAAATTAAAATGTTAATCATAATTTGGGTACAATTAATGTTTGTTGTTTAGAACACCTTTTAGTGCCATTCCACCATGATTGGGATTAGGTTACTATATAATTTACGTGTGTATGATTCATTGGGGTTCATTTTTAGTTTGTTATTCAAATCATTCTTTGTAGTTTTTAAGGAATTGGCATGTAGTACTTCATTGGATGATCTACTATTAATGAGTTGATTAAGACATGTGTTGTTACATCATTTTTCATCTACTAATGCATGTTAGCTTGTAGTCACCCATAATACCCCATTGTATTCGTGTGCAATAGGTGACCAAATAGTGCATGCACATGTTTCACACTTGCAAACTAATTGTTGAGGTTGTGATGTCATTGCTTTTATTACAGCCCAAATTTTTTTGGAGGGACAAAATAAGGCCCTCTTAATATTCCTCACAATATTCATGAACTAACAAAGTCACATGCACACAAACTAACTTACCATAGCCACCATCCAAGTTTTGTTGATATTGAGCTCTTTGTATGAACACTACAATAATGTGCAACTAGTTCAAAATATCTTTTTATAGATCACCCCACCTAATTGAACAAATGTTTTCATTACTAAATGTCAATTACCAATGCATATGCTAACTTTTGGAAATGTAATACACACCCATGTAACACTTGATATGTCATTGTTATCCATTATTGTGTCCAATACTTAGGGGTCATGTGTGACATGTGTTGTGTTTCCAACAAGTCATCATTAAAGTTGTACACAACCTCAACTCAACTATAATGGAAAAGTCAAAATAGAGGAGGAAATTATAGAGTCATCACTTCATTAACTATGGATGGTAAGACATATAGTTGGAAGGGTGTTGGTAGCCTTCCATGCATGATTAACATGTCAAGATCCATACTTGGATTATTTTCAACATGACATATTTGATGGAATCCATGATCGATGGAACAAAATGTGGTTCATGGCTTCATAGGAAACAAGAAAAATCCCATTAAAAAGTCTCATATAGCTAAGGTTGAAGCCTCCCTTGTATGAACATTTATTCTCTATCAACTAAATTATGTGGCACTCACTTCCCTCTTCTTCCACACAATCAAACTAGGCATGTTTTCTAGAATTTTTCCTTCCTTCCTTCACCTAGACATCATTTGGAACAATTGTACTCATTGACATTTTCACAATTGTGATCACACCAATGTGAAGGATTTGAGGATAACTCTTGCAAAACTTTCTTTACAATTTTTTTCAAACCTGCAATGAACCACACGAAATGATTAAAAAAATACAACTACAAAGCAAACTTTTTTTCTTCATGTATGGACCCATGCCTGATATATGAACAAAAGGAAATTCCAAGTTTATTCTAGAATGGATCATGCCCAAGTATAAGCCAAAATGAATCAAATTGTCACAATAATGTTTGCTTACACTAATTATTGTTTTATCACAAATTCAAATCCCAAAGCCAAAACAAATATTTCCAAGCCTCACTCCCATCTTCACTACACATAATTGTAAATGACACTTCTAGACATGCAAAGGTTGTTTAGCTAAAACTCAAAAGTATTACCATGGATCACAATTTTACATGCATTCAGGTGTAGGATAGGCTTTTAAAAGCTTTCATGTATAGCAAAAGAGAAAAGAAAAAGATGAAACTTTAAAAATCATCAAAGAAGATATGCATCTAGAATTTTGTTTTGCATTGATTTGTCTATTTGAAAAGCCAAGAAACAACTAGATTGAAACTCTTTCATATGATCTTGGCACCATGATGATATTATGGCTATAGCAAAATACAAAAAAAAAATTAAAACTCCAAATGATTTCTTCAACACACAACTTACACAATTGTAGGTTAAATGAATCAAACAAACATTTGAATGCCAAACAATTGCAAAGAATGCATTACTATTTCTTCTCTTTGAGCATAATCTAAATTTTTTTAGGTATAATAAAGCACATGAATGAAAGGAAAAGTTAATGCACATTCTTTGTACTTCTAGGAATACAAATCAATGGAATCACATTCAAATTTATAGGATTGATTGAGTAGGTTTCTTGGGTCTCATTAGATTATAGTTGAATCTTGCAACTTCAAGTCCAGAAAATAAGGTTCAATTAGGTTTAAGGAGAAAAGGAAACTAGAAAAAAAAAACAATATCAATACAAAAACATGCTTATTATAAATGCATAATATTATATAAGCTAATGGGAGGAAGAATCATAACATGTAAAGGTTAATGTCTAATGCAATTTCTACTCCAATGGAATTCAAATTCTTTTTCAATTGTAGCCCTAACCACTATGGTAAAACTACCAATCATTGATCACTACCTTATCACTAAACATTTATTTGGATATTTGTCATCTATACTTCATTTTGAGTGATTTAAAATGTTATGGGAACACTACTTTAAGCTTTAGAAATCATCATTGAAGTGCAAAGGAAAAGGAGTTTTGAAAAACTAGCAAGAAAAATAAAAAGCTTTCCTACTCACAAAACCTTTTTTTTTGTTTTTGTTTTCTTTGGACCCCTCCTATTTTCAAAGCTTCTAACTTTTTCATTTCTTGTTCATTTTAAACGATTTAGATTGTTATAAGAACATCATCTTTAGTTCTACAAATCATTCTTGAACTCTATTAACAAAAAACAACATTAATGAATTTTTTAAAAAAATACCAAGGTGTCTTGGCAAGTTACATATAAACCCATATGCAATTATTTATGGTAATTTGAAAAGGTGAAGAGCAAATGGTTCTGGCTACCTTTTATTTTAATTAGGCAAATTTTCACTCCTTAGGAACTTAAGCATTCAAAATTAGGTGATGATCCAAGGCAACATATGATAAGTGTGTTAGCAAAACATTGTCCTTAATGAAGGATTGTATGGTGATCAAATAGATGGAAATGTAAAGAACATGGCAATCATTTTCATTTTGTAGGTGACCAATTGGCAATCTCGGTTGTTTAATATTAGGACACAAAGAAAAAATGAAAGAAATTACAAAAACAAAACAACAAATGGATTGGGAGGGGTTTGAACCATGATCCTTAAGGATCTTGTCCACTGCAAGCCAACCCAAATCTATACATGTCACACACATTAAAACCATACTTGCATGCCCACATTAGTAAAAACTTGCCAATGATCACAACAAAACCACTTGTACATCACCTGTGCCCACAATGCAACAATAGCATAAACCAAGTAGCACACATGAAATGTATAGAAATTGAAAGAAACCAAAATTGATTTAGTGAAAAAGAACTAAGGTGGAAATTCAAACCTCCAACAATTTATATAATGCTTAAAAGCCACATACATCAAGTACCAAATTGAATTGTTGATTAACAACTATAATCCCATGCCAATAGCCAAAGCAAATAGCTTGTTGCCATACAAGCTACAAATGCAAGAACCAGTAAAACATTTGCACCATGAACTACTAGCAAACACATCAAAAATTCTAACAATTGACTATATACCTCACCTTATTATCATTCTAATCCTTCATGGCATCCCCAAAAGGAAAATTATTTAGAGTATAATGATCTTATGCAAACATCTTGACAACCAAATCCAAGTGTTTGGTTAGCCGGTTGAACAACTTGGATTTTAGAAAAGACAAGGTGGAGAAACAATGTTCATCTTCTATGTTGCCTAAAATTATAACTACAAACAATTTTGCCAATGCAAATTAATTTGACAATTGGTGTTGCAAGATGTTACTGGATGCTAAAGTAGACCAAAATTGGGTGACAGGGTTGCAAACCAATGGTGGTTCCAGAGTAGAACATGGTTGCTCTACATAGTGATCTTAAAGAGGGAAGCTCCAAGATCAAGCTTGCTTTCATTAAAAAGGCCTAGGATTTTCACCCGATCCATCACTTGGCCAATGACCTTTTCAAAACAAAATTGAGCTTTCAATAAGGCTAAATGCCCCCAAAATGTTTCCTCTACAAGAGAATTGAACCTATATTAAGGATAAATGATGTTTGATGTAAGAGTTTCCTTGGGTGGTACCATTAAAAATTGTCACACCTTGATTTTTTAAACTCGTCAAACTTCGAAAAATCATAGGAAACATTTAAATATTTTTTTTTCATATTTTTTTTAATGATTACATTAATTAGGTTCCATAGATTTTGAAATTTCAATAATATTAAGAATATTATGTATTTTGATGTTTCTAATCATTGCATTTAAAAACAATTTCAAGAAAATAACGTTGGTTTTTTTCCTTAAACTTTTTAGTTAAGAGCAAAAATTTGAAACATAATTTGAGAATTTTCTTAGGAATTTTTTCCTAAGGTAATTTGGAAGTCATTTTATTTTTAGGTTTTTATTAAGAAATTAATTGAATAAGTATAATTTAGTTATGAATTTTCAAATTTAAGGCTATCAATTTATGAAGGGGCCATTTTAATTAACAATACAGATTCTTAACAATTTCAAGAAAAAATAATTCCAAAATAAACTTCAAGCCATATATTAATGCATGCAATTGATAAACATGAGAAAAAATATTTTATAGTTGTGAAAGCATTTAAAGTAAAGGGATTAGGAAAATTATTGTTTTTATGCCATGTTAATAGCATGTAAATGCATGCCACTTTGCAAAAAACTAGATTGTGACACAAAAAGTGAACCACCTTACCTTATAACCACCATGTAGCTTGAGTGAACACCTTAGTAAAAAGGCACTTTTTATGCAATTGGTATTGTTTGCCCATGAAGTAAAAAACCACAAACTAGATGTTTGTTACAAAATTAGTACACCAAGGAGCCATCAATTGGTCATTATTGTTTTCATGTAAGTCCAAGAATGCTTTGAACTATTCTGCACCATACTTCTTTTCAAAATATGAATACATGCTATACAATTAAGTAGAACACATCTTCACAATAGTGACAAAATCACACACAAATGTGTCATGGGCTTGTGCAAACTTGATAAGTGCATGGACTTACTCCAACAAAGGCATGATGCAAATTAGCCCCATCATCACTTCAATGTCACAAAGATATTGGAGGTTGGTTTTTGCTACTACCACAATATGCGAATCATCATGCATCTTTACCACCAAAATTTTGTACTCTGCAAGAACATGCTTTGTAGGAGACAACATGGAGATCCACCTAATTCTTTACATTACATAGTAGTTTTAGACCCTTGGTTTCAAGCAACTTGTCAAGAGTTCCATGCTCCAAATGTCTTTTAGGTGAATACGAAAAATATGTGTACGTAATCTATAGCAACCCCTCAAGCTTACCAACTAAAGGTTGAACAGTAAAAGTTTGCAAATCTATTAGGTTCATTTGATGTGCCATGCAATGCACTACAATCACAAAAGGTGTAGCCTTGGATTTAAATTGAGTGGCAACATTAGTTTGTAGCCTTGTGAACACTTCAACTCCATCTAATCCAAAACAAATCAACTTGTTGCCAATCTGATCAAATGTCGAACCCCCATGTATTCCATCAAAAACCTCATAATCAACTAAATTAGGTTATCAACATTACCACCACCAATCACCCTTTCCAAATTTAACAACAATGGAATCCTTTTAAAGTGTCAACAACATAGGCATGAACACTACACCAAGATTAGTTGTTGATTATGGTAACTTGATCATAGTTGATGATAAGGGACCTGGCCTCTTGCACAATAGTTTTGGTGGATTCAATGATAATTTGATGCATGCTTTTAACCGTCTACTAGCTAGTGGAGTCAAACCAATGTTTACGTGGAGTGAATTTTTTACTTTCAAGGTACCAAAAAGCTCATTCATGCTTTCAAAATTTGTCAAAGGCCATCCAAATTTCAAAAGCTAGAAGATGGCCACAAATTAGATGAACTTGCATTTCTTTTCATTAGCTTCACCAAAACTAGCCACCATGTTGGCAACAATATTTTTACCCTTGCTAGCCCATAGTTGCTCATTCTTGGCATGTTACCTATTAGTAGACATTAAATATTGCCCCATAGTAAGTCCAGGACATGCAACCTTGCATTTTCTCCTACCTCCATGCTTTTATGAACCAATAATTTTTCCCTCCCATCGAGCCCATTTGCAAATCTTGCAGCACACCATGTTAAACTTCCCATCACACCCAACCATAGCCTTAGCCCAAGGTAATTTTGCAACCCACACCTCTTAGAAAACCCAATTTAATTCCCATTCCCTTTTCCTACGTTTCTTTTGTGTAGGTTTGGGAGTTGTAGCTTAATGATCAAGATCACAACTTTGAAGTTGAACTAGATCATTAGAAGATGATGGTGATAAAGGAAAAACATGGTTAAGGATTTGAATATGAGTTGATGACGTTACATCTACAAAAGACAAAGGCCCAACACTAAAAAACATCTTATATTTAAAGTTCACTAATGGCTACATTGGACTCTTGATGAGACGAAAATGATAAGACAAGAAAGGTAAGATGAGAACTTAGAAGAAAAAAACAGATAAGAAGAAAACATAAGAAATTAAAGAAAAAGAAATGAGATAGGTAGAGTTCAAAACCTTAAACCTCGTAGCAATGCGATGGTAGCGTGATGAATAGAGGGATGAATAAACAAGACTATAACAACAGCTAAATTGTAGCATGAAGAGCAAATAAAAATTCAAAATAGTGCAATGGTAGCACAATGACAATGCGATGGCAATGTACTGAATAAAAACGATGAACACACTAGAAGAACTTCAGACATGATCACAAAAGATGAGTAGACCAAAAGAAGTTCAAAGTTTCAAGATCCCTAAACCCTAATTTAGAACGATGGCAATGTGATGAACATACACATTACATAATGAACATAACAATAGAAGTTTATAGAACAACACGATCAACACACAATGCAAAACAAACTTCAAAACAAAATGCAATGTAATGAACAAAGAAGTGAACATAAAACAAAGTAGCTTTGGAGCTTGTAATGTAAAAACTAGGAATTTCTCGAAGTAGAATCCAACTTGCAAATTAAATAGGGAAGGAGTAAATTTAACTAGATGTCGAAACTCCCTTTGTGCACTCCAACCTCCTTTCCTTTTGTGTTCCATCTCCAAATCCAATGACCTTCTGTCCTACACCTTGAAAGTGAAGATCTCCATGCCACCTTTTGCCATAGATTTACAAAATCATTGATTCTACAAACTTAATGCTTGTAGCTTCAAGTTCCAATGTCACCTTGTTGTTAACAGAGGCGGTGAAAAAATGTAATGACAACTCACTACAATAGAATAAAAACAAAAAGAGATGGTGATTCTCTGTGTAAACATGTAAAGGCAATTCACAAAAAAAAATTGAGGGAATGTTGACAATGAAGAAGAACGTCATGTGCAATAGAGTGCAATGTCACCTCATTAAAAGTAAAATTAGGGTGGCTACAAAGCTTGGAAAAGAGGAACAATTATGGCAATGGAGGTGGATGGGAAACGGCTACCCATCAAGATTGATAAGACTATTAACAAACACCAGTAACCTCTAGTGGCTTTGGATGGAAACATCAGCGATTTCCAAACCATAATCAATCAAACCTGTAGCTAGCCCTAGATCGAACAATTAGGATTATGGCGAATTTGCTAAAAAAAATTGTTTGATTCTTAAGGGGGGGTAGAACGAACCATTGGGATATCACCACTTGGCAAAATTTCACTAAAGAAAAACATTGAACAACATACAAGGAGTTTTTTGGGTGTTCGGGAACCAACTTTGTAGCGTTCGGTGTTTTGTTTTTTTGAAGTTCTTGACCCCCTGTACTTTGGGGGGCTGTAACTTTCTCAATTCTAATCCATTTTTGATGATTTTTAATGCATTAGATGCCCCAATAGGAGGGGTTAAAGTTTTATTTGGTCACCAGAAACAACGGAGCCCTCCCCTTGGATCTGGCCTGCCCTGAGTGCTTAAGTGTTCGCTCACCAACCGTTCTATGCTATGGTAATTCATTGTCCTACAGAGCAGCATGAGGGAGGAGAAGGGGGTCTACTTGGGATTTGAACTCCCAACTGCCAATTTAGCTGCCTCATCCCTCTAGCTACTAGGGTGTAACTAAATGTGTCTCATGACTATGAAGTCTCATAACTGTTGGGAAAAGTGATTAAATCAAACATATCAATATATAGGGCTGCTGGCCAGTTATTGAGTCTTGACTTGGTTATCAAACCGATTATTAAGAACCTATCGATCGATTATTAATTTTTTTGATAGCCAGTTAAATCAATAACCACTTGGTATTGAATATCAAAATCTAATAACCTACTTGGATGACCTGATTATCATTCAGGTAGGTTATCAATCTTTAAACAAAAATAAATACACAGAAATTAATTAAATTTTGAAAAAAAATTTGAAAAAATTATAAGCAGGGTATAACCAGCAGGTGAACCAGCGATTCTCAATTGGTTATTTGATAACCTACCCAGCACACTTTTTTCAATATTGATATTGATAGCCTGTGATGTCCCCATAAAAATTCAAAAAAAAAAAAAAAACATACCCAGGGGTTATTTTTAAGAAGTAATAACGAGCCAACACTGGAATATATCATCTTGTAGTTAGTTCTGCTTTCTAAAATCTTTTTAATATTGTGTCAATCTCCTCAATTGTCAATTTTGGAATGGCAAATCACATTCTAGTGAATAGGAACATACACAATTTTGATATCTGAAACCAATTACTGCACTCGCAAACCTAACCTTAAAATGGAATGTGGACCATTTGCTTGCTTGCTTGCTTGCAAGTGATAATGCTAAACTCTAATATGGATTAAAAGCACCACATTGTTCAGCATTTGGAATTCTAATTGAATCAAACTTTTAATTCCCCTAACTGACCGACCATCTAGTCTGTTAGAAGGGAAGGCCACAATCACAAGAAAATGGTAGCTCTAGCATTCAGGGTTCAATCCTCATAATAAATAGAGACATGTATACTAAGGATGTGTGACTACTAAACATTCACAATAGTATGTGCATAATGGTGCATTCACACTTGTCAGTGTTAAATGAAAATCTAGGTGGCATCCTAGGTGGCACCCAATGTTAATTGGGTGATGATCGCTTAATATTAAGTCAATGTTAACTTAATGTAAAATGTTCATGGTAAGTAGGTGTAAGTCCTAAATCACTAGCATGGTGTTAGGGGACTCAACACTAGAGAGTCACTAACACCAAGTGTGAATGCACCTTTTAAAAGAGTGGACATGCAGAGGATCAGGTGTGTAGTTCAACATCTCGCACTGAAGAAGTGGACAGGTTCTCTGACTAGTTTGCTGATTTTCTTGAGAACCACGGTTATTTGATTTTTTGAGAACTATCAGTTCAATTTTCAAAAAAAAAATTTCCCCATGACACCCGGCAGATACCCACTCACTGGGCATGGCAGAAAAAATTGTAAAGAAAAGCACGTGTCTGGGTTTTCTTAGGAAACACTCCCTCACTTTTCACCTTTGGCAGAGGACAGAGTCTGCTGGATAAACATGGGCTCCAGATACCGTCTATAAGACATATAGACGGGTGTCTTGTGTGGTCATATAAACTACACAACAATGCTGCTTGTACTGAGTATATACATGGGCTCCAGGTACTTGTTATCTTCTAAGTCAAATTGTGGACTTTTTCTCTGCAACCCTTAATTATTTTAAAAATAAATAAATAGATAAATATATGAAAAAAAAAATCATATTTTTAGTACATAATCACAACCCGTACTAAGTGGCCAGATAGATCTAGATATATGCAAGAAATTCACACTCTCTTTCTTTGGTGGCCAAATGGTGTACACAAGATTGGGAGGACAGTTTTGGTTGCAAGTTGCAATGAGTTTTGAGTCAATTGTCCCACAACAAGGTTCAAGGTTCTAGTGAGTGAGATCCAGCCAGGGGGGCCAAGTTGCTACCTACTTTGGAGTTAGGTTATCCTACATGACCTGCAGCAGCTGGTTCTCTGCCAACTTCTTCCCATCCCTTTTATTCTCTGTAAAGACATGCAAGTCTGGAGTCTGAGATAGTTGTCTACCTCCTTGTTGAAGCAACTGAATTGTTAGAGCAGGTCCACCAACACCCCCCCTTATTTGGGCTTTGGGTGTCTGAAGGTGAGAGCCTATTTTAATTGCTTCCACCTTGCCCAATCATTATGACCAGGCAACCAGAAATAATTATTTTGATTTTTTCAGGCTTGTGGAGAGTCAAGATCACTATATATATTGACTATTACAAAATGTGGGTGCAGATCATTAGTCCCTGTTCACTAGACCAATGAATTCATTGTATCCACACTAGGTCCTATTCACTAAGACTAGTGAATTTAGTCAAAATCCAATGAAATTAACATGGGCACCTTTTGTTATAATGCTCATACAAATTTTCATCTCCAAACAAACTAGTGTTGGGAGATTCTTTCCCCCCCATTTTTTTTTCCCTTAAAAGAACCTTGGGTCTTGGCTTCAACACTTAAGTTTATTTGGTTTGTTCTGTAGGTGAATGTTTAAACCCAATGCAATTCTTGAAATTTTTAAATCTTACAATTTCAAATTTTACATATTTTTCAAATTCAACAACCTTTGGGCCTAGTTTGAAAATTAGATTCACATCCATGTATATATTACACACTCCTCAAGATTCAAGATTGTATAGATATGAGGTTTTATAACAAGTTAAAACTAAGGATTGTGTAGGTATGGACTTATCGACTTATTTAATCACTTACTTTATAAAATTTAGGCTATTTGCAAAGTCTTTGTCTCCATAATGAATTAGAACATGTGTTCAAAAGTTATTTTGCATAGTTCTAATTTTAGCAAAAGCTTTGTTCCATGGTACAATGTTGGTGTTGTTGCTACAAAAAGGGTGATGGTTCAAATCTAGGTCATAAGAACATCAATCGTCGAGGTTTAACACTAAGGAACTTGCCAATGTTGGGCCAAACCCATTTTCATGTTATTTGAAAACTATATTTCAAGTGTACACGTCATTTTATTATTGTTAGTGGACCTATTCTTGTATATAACATATATAATTAACATAATTTTTTCAATGTATGTGGAGGGTGCCTTACCTTTGCCTTTAATAAATGTTTTGTCTTAATAGAGGATGGCAACTAACATGTAAGGTTTTTCAAATTGAAGAGCCTTACACTAAGGATATTGAGGAACCTTACAAGTAATTAAGGTGCCTTTTTTCCTTCTCACATGAATCATGACCATTTAAAATTCTACCAGATCTTAATGCTATTTAAAGACTTTGAATGGAGCTATTCTAAGAATTCAAATCCCCCATTCAATTCTCATCTCAAGTCAAGCTTTCATTTTTAGAATGGCCTTAATCATGGTCCTTACCACTAATATTATATTACCCCATCAAAATTCATTGGGTTCAAATCAATATTTGTGTGTATGGATGAATGCATGTCATGTTATGTTTTGTAAAACCAAAAATAAAAATTGGTTCTACTATTATCATTGAAATTGAACTAGGCACTTCATTGATGTGAAACACAATATTTATTAACAACATAATCTCAACACGTTAAATATTAGAAACCTAATTCCAATGCATTTACTATAACAAGATTTTAATATGTTTTAAAATAAATTGTTCACAAACGTTTGTCCAACATTGCAATAAAACCACACAAATGTTGTGCAAGGTGTTGTTTTAGCCATTGTGAAGTTCAATTGGGGGGCAGGGAAGTGGGATGTTAAATGTTTTGCATTTTCACCCTACACACAACAAACTTGTTCTAGAAAGAACCTCACGAAATGTTGAAACTTGCCAACAGGGTTTTGTGTGAAGACCAAGTATGATTAAAGAAACATAATAGGACTAGTTAAGCAAGCATCCCCATGGAACCCTTATAAATGTTTAAAGGAAATGTATGGAAACCTTAGAATTTGCTTTTCCTTTCCTAGGGAACTATTGAAGCAAATTAGTAAAGTTTGAAATCAAAATATGTTTTATTAGTTTTGACTAATGTTGTATTAGTATATTTGGTAAAGTTTGGGTATGTGGAGAAGTATCATAGAACTTACCCATTCGGTATGTTGTGAAATTCATACCCAAGTTATTTATAAAATTTAATGTTTTTGGGCACATACCTACCTAGTCTTGAAAGATATTGATTGAAGTTTCCTCAAGTTTCATATTATGCTAAAGCTAGTATTTAGGGATGATCAACTTAGGTTGAGAGGGGTAGGTATAATGGTGTTAACATTAAACATGTTTTCAACTAGAAGCACAATTATGGGGTTTGCAACTAGGACATTGATAATGGGAGGTTACAAAGATTTGGAAGATCAACATTGGGCATGAATGATAATTTGGCATTGCATTGTAGTTTCATCAGGGTAAGCTTCAATTTATTTCCTTTTCATATTTCTTTGAAGATTGTTTGATGCTTCAAAGCTACTAATTAATTTCACCTCTTCACAAATCCAAAGCAAGGATGCCAATGTTTTTGTGGGGTTCTTGCTAGGATTTTCTTCTCTTTACTTTTCAAAGGTATTTTGGTTTTTTTCTCCAAATCTTTATGGGTGGTTACAAGGTTGCAGAATTGAATTCATTTATTTTTTATTTTTCAATTGTTGGTCTTAGGATAGCGTCTTGATCCATTTCAATGTATGAAAGTGCTAGGGTTTAGGTTGATGCATGTTTTATTTTCTTAATGAACTTAGTGTTTGTTCACTTTGTCTTTTTATTTTCTTGAGGTGTAAAGTGTAAAGGTTGTGTTGCTATCTTGTTGTAATCATAGACAAGTTTTAGGGTGACTTGACTTGGTGTTTTTTCCTTTTACTAGAAAAGCATAATTTTTTCATTTCACTTTTCATTTTTGTTTTATTTCTAAAGCATTGTCATCTAGATATTTTTGTAAGATCATCCAAGATTAAAGTGGTCCCACTTGGTCTTTTTTCCTTCTTTTGCAAAGGTTTTTATCTACCCTTCTTTTGTCAAAGGCATTACATTTTTTAACTTTGAAAATTTTATTTAATATTACTAAGGAAAGGAGGGGGGGATATAAGTTTAACATAAAGTCTTATAAAGTCATAATATCCCACACATCTTAGTATGAAAGACTAGTGGAGAACCTTGAAGAGGTGTGACTTACAAAACAAGAGGCCACATGAAGAATGTTATACAAATTGCTTGCAAAAAATGCAAAGTTTTGGGTGACATTTCATAGGAGTAACTCCATTTACACATTTTATTGTATAGTTCATGTTAAAGAGGTAATTGATGTACAAGCAACACAAATCATGAGGTGCATTTTATGTCACATTATTGCTTCTTCCAATGTGTTCTTTTCATGCTCCAACAGTAGCACTTACAATTGCAAAGGGTTAATATAATATAACCTTGCCCATGGCATCATGTCTTTGAAAAAACCCTTGCAAAATGAAGATAATAAGTAATTCAACAAGTGGGTGCAAATACATTTATAGGATTATGTTGGCTTTTGAAAAATCTTGCAACCCCACCATTTTGAAAGAAGTCTATATGAATTTCAAATATTAAAATATAATTTGGTTTAGAGCATAATCTTTTTGTGTTAGTGAATTTGCATCTCAACGATTTTCACATGATTTGGAAACGTTTGATTGTTATTAAAAGCAAATAAAAAGTAGTGGACAATATGTCATTGATTAGTGCTTTTTAAATTCAATTTTTTTTTTCTCATCAAATGTGCACCATTCATTTCCAGAAATGGAGAGGATTTTCATAATGATAGTTTAAATTGCAAAAGGAGCTGAAATTGATGGAATTCTTGTTTATTACACATGTGGTGCATTTGGTTGAAATGTGCATTTGGTTATCAAATTCATTTATTTTGCATATGTTTGTTTAATAAAAAAAATTCATTTTCATGCGATGAAGAACATGGATGCACATAATATACATGATATAATATCAATTTATTAATACTATAGAATGATATGTAACATGTTGATTTGAATGAATTGTTTAAAGTTCAATAAACGTGGTTTAAGGTTATTACTATTAACTTTGACACATCATGTCAATCACATCTATTTTGATGCCAACTTAACTTTCAAGGTCATTTTAGTTCAAGGTCAACCTAGGAAAAATCTAAACTTAGTACAATAATTTTTGTATTAGGGGTAAAGTAGTTACTTTATGAACTTCACACATGTGGAATATGTAAACAAGTTACCTTAAGGACCCAACATGTGTGGTCTTGTTTGAACATTTAAAACAACATTAAATGTTGCAATAATAAATGTTTTTTGAAATTTTGAAAACCAAAAACAATCATAACTATCATCAAACCAATTACATTGCTTTCAATCATTCAACAAATCATGAAAAATAATTTTAACCATCTAGATTACAACCGAAATTTAATATCAATATTATTTAACCTTGTCCATGGATCGATTAAATTACAATACTTCTTGTGGTCATTATGCCCAAGGAATGTCCACCCTTGTTGAAGGAATGACCACCTTTGTCTAATGAACAACCACTAGTATTGAAAAGAATAACCACCCATGTCCAAAGAATGTGACTTAATTTTGGTTGCCCTTGTTCAAGGAACAACCACCCTTATAAGGAGCAATTGCCCTTGTGCAAGGAATGAACACCCTTATCAAAAGAACAATTACCCTTGTCCAAGGAATGTAATCAAATTTTGATCACCCTTATCCAACAAATGATCGCCTTTCTCCTATGAGTGATTACCTTGTTTTGGTAATGAACACCTTTTTTAGGGAACATGACCAAATGGTGGTTGCCATTATCTAATGAACAATCACCTTTGTCCAACAAGTGATCTACCTTGTTTAGGGTGCGCAACCAAATTGTAGTCACCCCTTTTTAGGTAGTGACCATTCTTGTTCAAGAAATAATCTTTGGACCACCTTTGTCCAAAGGAATGATAATTTCTTGAATAGGGGCAATACTGAACAATTAAAATGTGGTTGTGCCTTAAATAGAGCTTGACCAAATTTTGGTCATTATAAAATGATTTAAAGGCAACTAATGACAACTTCTATGCTTCAATGGCATTAAATTTCAATATAAAAAGATCACAATCATTTCACTTTGTTATTTTTTCAACCTCTTTTTATGTGCCATAGTAGGTTCATAGACATTGGTTGTTATTTGCAATCAATGCAAGGTGAGTTGAGTATGTTGTAGCCATTTTTTTTGAATCAAAGTTCAAAGGGTTCCTTTGCTTGATTATTTTTAGCAATTATTGTTTAAGAGGTAGGGGTTGTGGGGTGAAAGGACACAAGGTGTGTGGGCAACCTAGGGCAACATGTCCAACTCAATATTTAAGCACTTTAAAAGGAATATTTTTCACAAGATTTAACATCCAAGCAATTTCAAAAAGATTTTTTCATGAGAAGATTAGTTTGGAACTAAGTTGACTTTTAAAGGCTCATCTCAAAAAAAAAAACAAAAAGTCTCAAGGGAAAATTGGCCCAACCCAAAGGCCACCATGACATGTATAATGTAAATTAAGGCTAGGATGAACATTTGTTTACAAAAAGATATAACCACCTTGACAATGTTGTATGTTAACTTTGAATTGGAAAGGTTTGAACAATACATGATTGCCATGCAAAAAATTCAAGCAAGTTTTGTCCAAGACTTTGAGTTTGAAGAGGATTTTAATTACAAGGATTATTTACAATGGGGGGAGTTAAAGCTAAAGGTTGCCTTTCAACTTGGTTCAATGGGTGTCAATAATTTACCCATTGAAGGTAGACTAGTTAGTCAAAGATTCATTTGTTGCACAAGAAGGTGAAATGGTGGATGATTGGTTGAATTTTTTTGCGAAAAGTAAAATAAGAGTTCCTTCATGGTGAAGAAGGGATAGAAGGAAAATTTCAACCATGCAAGGATAAGAGGTCATTTGGGTGCCACCACTGGCCAAACTTATACCTTATTTGAATGGTCCAAGTTGGCAAAGTAAACATGGAAATATTTGCAAAATGCAAATTGAGAATTTTGACCAAGTGCTTTCGTACATTGAGTTTGTTGGAAAAACATTGAAAACAAAGGATAAGTATTAGGCACAATGCTAATTTTGTGTGGAGGCATTAGATTGTTCCATTAATTAATCATCTTAATGTCATAAAATTTTATGCCATCCATGTAAAAACCTTAAGGCATACTAATTGTGGTGGAATGAAAACAAGTTTAAGGAGATGTTGAAGTACCATGATAGGTCCATGTGCAAAGGTGAGGTTAGAAGTGAAGGTGTTGTGGGAATGTCTTTATCATATTGGATGATGCATAAATGTTTAACTCTTTCCCAAATATGCATGTGTTCGATGTTTTCAATGATGGGCCGTCTAGTTCATTTGATGACTTTTAATTACATGTTCTTTGAAAGTTCATCTAAGTGAAAACATGTGGATTGAACATTTAAAATTGACATTATCATCCTCTTCTGAATCCTAGCCAAAAAATGAAGGCCATGTTTAGATGTGATAATGCTTATAAAGTGTTTAAACCTTGGATTAGGTGGTTCTTATTGTTGTATTAGAGCCAATTACAAGCTAGAGGCAAATTAAGCCAAGGATGGATAGGCTATTTATGTAAAAAATTCAAAACATAGAAAAATGTAACACTGTCACCAATCATTGATTTTTTTGATGGTGAAATTACTCCAAGAACAATGCCATTCAAATCAAGTTTATTGAAGATTTGGTTTGTAAGGGGTATGAAAGTGTTTTAGACATTGAGCCTATTTGGTTCAGGAAGTTGATAATGAGAAGATCAAATACAAAGGTTAAATTCCTTACATGTCACCATTTTGTTTCAAAACACATTCCTAGCATGGTATCAAAACTAGTGGATGGGTATATGTTGCTTTTGTTGGCCAAATGTGTGGTTGCAAGTGTTACATTCGATTTTTAGATGTTTAGGATTGGGTCTTATACATTTTTCCTAGTAGTGAATTTCATATATGATGTTTAGTAGTCTTTTCATGACACATTATAATAATATTTGAAACATTGAAAATTGGTTGAAATAGTGAAACCTTTATTGGATGCAAACATGATATCATGAGTCACACCCACCCCCTTGGGTGATTGTTTATTAGGTGTTTATTTTGAAAAATTCTTGGAATATTTTGAACAAAAGTTTTAAAAAATCTTGATGTTTTTGAAAATTTTCCTCACACTATTATGTTATGGTTTACATTAAAACTTTGCTAAAAATATGTCATTTTCAAAAAAAATAAAGTCCATTTACAAGTCTTTTTATTGTTTAAAGACATTGGTTACAATGTTTTCAAAGTGTTTTTGGGTATTTTTCATTCATTAGATTGATTTCAAAATTTTAGAGTATATATACCAATACATTGAAAATAACATTACGTAAAAACAATTTCATTTGGAGTTTTTTATTTATTTTTTAAATGTTAAATACAAAAAACCAAACATTGATTGCAATTGCTTGTGTATGTGTTAATGTGAACGCACCTTTCTAGCATAATATCATTTTACAAACAAGATGATCTTACATATGTGAAGGATGAGGGAGTTAACTTAAATACCTTGGCATCATCCTTCTTTCAAGTGGTTTGTTATGAACCATTATAGTTAGCAAATGATCCATATTCAGGTGTGTGCTTTGGATATGCCATGAACGAGGGATATTGGTATGCTATTGGTGTAAACGATAAAATATGTGTTGGCATAACACACACACAAAAATGCCCAATCCACCTTGCAAAACACATTAACTTAGCCACAAAAAAAGTGGTAAAAGCCACCAAGAATGGAACAAGGCTTGTAGGGATGCTAGATTACCTCTTCACAAGTTGAAATTGGTGATGAAAACAAGGTTTGCTAGTAAAATTGTGTTCTTATAATATACTTTTTTACCTTGCATTTACCCACCATTTTACCCTTAAAATAAACATATGGACTATTATGATCTACCATTTTTGTTCCACCTTAACATGTTTTTACTTCAAAGTGATTAAAAAATTACCTTTGTTGCAAAACTTTGTTGATTTGCCAAGCAATGATGTTGTAGAACTCTCGTCAATTCGTTGAACAACAAAGCAAAGCAAATGCCTCTTGATTTGTTGAGCAACAAAATTGGGTTGGTACTTCCCAATTCATTGAAGAACAAACCCAAAACCAACAATCCTATAGCTAACAAACCCACAACCGACAAACCCAGAGCTAACAATAATATTTCTTAATTCACCAAACAATAGAACACAAAACCAAAGTGAAACCTTTTTGATTCACCAAACAACAAAACCAAGTTGTTACCTCCCCATTCATTGAACAACAAACCCAAATTCAACAAAACCAAAATTGATAATTAATCTCTCTTAATTTGCTAAATAATAAAACAAAAAATAAAACATAAAACCAAAGTGAAATTCTCCCAATTTGTCGAGAAACAAACAAAATCAATACCTCCTAAGTCATTAAGCAACAAACTTAGAGCCAAAAAACTAAAAGTTGATAATCGATCTCTCATAATTTGCAAAACAACAAAACACAACACCAAAGTGAAATCCTTTTGATTTTTCAAGCAACAAAACCAAACCAATACCTCCCAATTTGCTAAGCAACAAACCTAGAGGCGACAAACTCAAAGTTGACAACCAATCTTTCTTAATTTGCAAAACATAAAATCAAAGAAAAATCCTTCCTATTTATTGAGCAACAATACCAAGTCAACACCTCCCAATTTGCTGAGCAACAAACTTAGAACCAACAAACCCAAAGTTGACAATTGATCTCTCCTAATTTGCAAAACAACAAAACACAAGATGGTAAGCTTGTGAAATTGGGAGCTAACTAGTTAAAGCCATTCATTCTCCTTTAATTAAGGGATTTGTTCATCTTATGGTAATAAAGCAAGGTGTTCAAGTTGAATTAATTGGGAGGTGAATTGAAAAAGAATAATTTTTCTATAATCAAGGAAAATAGTCTATAATTTTATCAAATTTTTGGTTATGGCATTTGTAAAACCTTTGCTTAATCCCTAATCCACATCATTTAGTGGACATTGTGACACATCCAATTTATAAAAAAATTCCAAGATTCCAAAAAAATCCAATTGGAAGATTGTTGGTCAATTTTCCACAACCTAAAATTTTTAATTCTTCCAAAACATCAAGTTGGCAAATAAACTCTAGTAACCTTGAGATCTCATCACATCTTGATGCATGTAAAAATCCCAAACTTTTCATTTTCCCAAGGGATAATAATAAGTTTGCAAGGGATTTACATCTTCTTATATCTAATGTTTGAAGCATTTTCAAGTTTCATATGGTCTCATGCAGTTCCCTAAGATTGTGGCACCCTTCCAATTGTAGCTTCTTCAACTACTTCAACTCACCAATTCATGTTGGGAGTAACTTTAAGGGAGAACACCATTGCAAGTCCAATAACACTAATGAGGTTAGGCATCATATGGTTTTAAGCAATTCCATAAGATCATAACAAAAATTTAATCATAGTTTTTTTTTATGAATGATCGATACTTCAAATTTTGTAAATCGATCTTTGGTGAACTTCATGATGTTGCATTCCATATATGCAACACTTCTAAAACTACCATCCCATTTTCCTTCAAAGATTTCATCCTAGGTTTTTATGGTGGGTATTTAGTGGGCCTTTTGAAAAAAAACAAGTAATATCCAGGAATGTTTTTAATTTTGCCTTCCCTAGGTCCTTAACATTAATCTTAAACTATTCCACTGCTTTTCATTCTCGTGGTTCAATTTCTTGCAATTGTATTAAAGCTTGTTCCTAGAATCCAAAATAGTCATTACCATAGAACCACAAACCCATGACCTCATTTCATTCATTGTGAATCCATTGTAAGCATTTACCATCTTATTTATAATGGATTTCAAGGCAATGGGAGGTTTTGATTCTCGAAAAGCTTTCAAGGAAAAAACCTCCATTGTTTATTTTTTATTAAGTAGCTCCATTTCAACCTTTGCATGCTCACATATAACATTATTCAAATCTTGCCAATTGTAGTTTACTACAATCACTTTACTACCCTTCATACTTTTTTTTATGCTCTCCATATCTATACCCAATAGTTATTTTATACATTCTTTCTCACACATATCATCAATAACCACAAGAACCTTCTTTTCCATCCAACATTCTTTAACATGTTGATGACAATATTTGTTATTCTTCCATTCCATGTGATACAAATCACTTAGGAGATGAGTCATATTGAACCTCGTTTGGTGTTATTGATCTGACATTTTCCAAAAAACTCAACTTTAAAAACTCATTGTGTATTTGATGATAAATTTTTTCACCAAGGTGGTCTTCCCAATCCCACCCATTCCAACCACACCCAAAACATGTAGACTATTGTTTTGAAGTTTTCTCTTAATGTTATCAACCTTTTCATCAAGCCCAACTATAGGTGATGACAAACTTGGAAGATTTGCACAATATTTTCCCAATAAAAGTTCTATTAAAAACAATGTGAATTCACATTTAAGTAGGAGATTGATTATTCCAATTGTCCTTGGTCATATGAAAGTTTGATAGAATCTTGGTAAAAAAACTTCACCAACATAATAACCACACCACATATTGGGCTCCAATGTTCAATTTTTTTTCCATAAGTAATTAGGAAAAATGCATCTTCTAGTGTGGCACTACTGTTTTCCTTGGTTTAATCACATAAATTTCTTGTAGATTTTTTTGTTTAGATCTTATATTACAATGACAATGGGATGAAATTTGAAGGTAATGTATTACCTTCAAATAGGAATTCAATCATTGAACCGATCTAGAGTAGTTCATAGGTCCTTTGAAAGTGGTTTGCAATTTGTCAAATGATTTGCATCTTCAATTTTGTAATTGTTGTTATGTGATAAATGTACAAAAAAAATAATATGGCATTAAAACTTTTTGCACATGTCAAAAAACAAAAAAATTGGTTAAAAAATTGGGATGCAAGGATCTTTAAAAAACTTTCCTCATGGTTGCCAAATAGGTTGATAATTTTTGGGTTTAATCACACAAACAAGAGCTAGATATTCACAATGTTTAGAAAACAATCATTTTTTTGTAGCATTGTTCTGGCATGTTGAAATTTGTTAGGGGGTTGGATGAATGCAAGGTCAATTTTGAACTAGGTATATTAACATGGCTCAATAAAAATCAAGGGGAATTCATTAGGATACATGTAGAATTCCTTTAGGTCACAACAATTCACTATGACCACAACAAATGTCCAATGAAAGTGCCATACATCAACAAGGTTCAATAGAAGTTAAAGGGAAGTCCCAACCAATTTACAAGTATGCACAAGACTCACTATTGACATCTCGTGTGCATTCAAAGATAATACCCAATATTGATTACAACAAATCTACATGTATCCAAAACCTTACAAATGATCAAAAATATTTTAAAAGAAGATCAAAATTCAAGAGTTAGATCCATAATTCTCAAAATTGGGGATTTGAAGTTTTTCATCTCTCAAACGCACTTAGGTCCTAAGTAGTCACCTATCGTAACTTGAGTGTGCAATTTGGAAAACCTAAGGAGTAAAGGATTACGTCACCACCTTTGCTTTTTAGGTTGTTGATACACAATATTATAAGTTCATTGATTTGAAAGATATGAACAACAAAACAAATTTGTACCACTTACAATGCCCATCAAATTTAGTATGAACAATTCTTCATAACCTATGTAAAATTAAATTATGTACAGAGGACATGTTATTAAAGGACACATCTTTCTAAACTATGTAAAATATTATGTTATATGGGACACAAGTGTAAATTAAAAAACTTATTGATCAATGTGCAAGATTTTGAAAAGAAAACGTGTTATAAAAACAAATTCTAGTGTTTCCAACAAATATTGTGTGGGTTATATGTCAAAAAAATGGGGTGCCACTCATTTTTCAACCATTTCTTTTTTATTTGGACTCATGTGTGTTTCAAAAGACCACCATGACAAGATGGTGTAATGAAAAGAAGTAATTGGGTATAGTAAACTAGTAAAATGTAATGATTAACATTAACAATATGATTAGCTAAAGAAGTTGATAGGACATAGTACATGAATTAGCCTATTTGGTATGACAAATTAGGTAGACACAATGGAAGACTAGTTACACGAGTTGACAAAATCAACTAACAATTATGACATTGGTAAGTCAAATTAGTAGTGTAAAATGATTATAACTTATCCCATATTATTTAAAGGCGAGATTAGGTGTCAACAAGGAAAGTAGATAAAAAACGTAGTCCATCTAAAATATTTTTAAAAAAATGAAATAATTTTTGATATGGACACAAGAAAGTAAATTCAAAATATTTTGAAGTAAAACTATGAAACCATAGGTCACTACATTTATTTTATGGGAAGTTGGACACAAAGTTTGAACAACTTTGATATCATAAAAGTAGGTTGAAAGTACGTTTGAAATTAATTGGTTCAAAATGATGTTCAAACCTACTTCATATTTAAATTTTGATATATTATGATTACAACATGCATAATTTAACAATACATAAGTATTTTTTAGGGCCCCACTAATTTGAATTTTTTTAAAAATCAATATTTCATTTACATGTAGCCCATTTTGTAAAATCAAACATCTTGTGCGAGTAAAAGCATTTTAAAAAATTCTATTAATTTTACTTTCAAGATGGGGTTTTTCAACATTTTAAATATAAAATGAAAGATTATCATCATGTTAATTATTATACAAAATAAATTTTTTACTTTCAATACATTAAAAAAATTTCATGGCTACTTGTAATTTTTTTTGAACTAAAGCAATGAGATGTTTACTTTACGTTGCTTGCACCCAATTAAGAAATGCAACATGGTTACCAATGAAAGAAGAAGATTGCTCGAATATAATAGAGAAGAAAAAGTGAAGCTTTATGAGGATGGAGAGGACAAAAATGTGATGGAAAAGACTAAGTTGGACAAAAGAGATCAATGACACAAATACTTATATGACTCCTATTTCCCTTGCTTGTTTAGTATCTCTAATGGAAGAAAATGAATTTAATTATGTTTCAATTGGTTTGATTACATGGTACACATGTTAACACATTGGGACAAAACCCCTATAATGATACAAATATTTATTTAATAATAATAAAACCATTAATATTATTGCTAAAAGTTATCACTAATAGATGGTAGCTTGGTTGTCGAAACAAGTTCATCAAAAAAACATTTGTGTAGGGATAAATCCAAAGAAACTCATGAGATGAATTCATGAGCTTTTGCCACTTGACAACTAATGACACATTCCTATGGTGCACCTTTAATAAACAAGATTTTTGTTTAAAAGAGGAAACTTTTGAATCTAAACTCACAATAATTGTTAGAATGGCATGCTTTCATTGTTAACTTGGCTACAAAGCAAGAGTGTTTTACTTCACTTAAATACCAAACTAGACTTGATACAAAATTGTTCAATAAAAACTTGCTTTGAAAATTTGAAAGGTTTATGAGTATTGTAAATAACAAAAGAGTTTGATAACACCTTTAATTTTGCATTGATTAATGCTTCTTTAGTAAGAGACCTCAAAAACATAAAAAGCTGAAAAAAGGTTATTGTGCAAATAATGTCACCCGTCTAATATCTTTATTCAATGTAGACACTAGAATATTGTCAACAACCTTTGATTCAAACAACAATACCTTTTTGTGTTTATATTACTACTTTTTGTTTTGTTCTTTGTTGAGTGTGACAAAGATGTTGTTATGTAGCTCTTTCCTTCCTTTTTACAACCCTTGCTTAAGTTCCATTTCTAATTGTCCCAATTATTTTTTGTAATTTCAATGATGACCCATTTAGAACAACACTAATCAAAATGAATCATTAAAAAAGAATGGAAACTTAACAGTAACAAATCAATATAATTTAGGTGTGATGCAAAAAAACAATTCAAGAACTTGATGAGAACATTGAACTTGTGTGATGTGACATGAAGCAACACAAGATAAACACAACATTAAACCCTAGAATAACAAAAACCAAATGTTTTTCTTGTGCATATTGAAGCTTGGTTTCCCTCCCATGAACCTTATTTTGAAACACCTAAGTGATATAGGGGTGTTGTCACCTAAATTGATGATTACAATTTGGAAGTCATGGAAATAAGTCCTTTTAGGTCCATTTAAGTAGGGACCCAACTAGAATTATCCTAAGCATATTGTTAGAAATTTATTTTTACCAAGTCTCCCAAGAAATGAGACTTTTAGGGACTTTTGAAAATATGGTCCATCTGAAGTGCTTCAGAAGTCCATAACTCTAATTTCGAGAAGGATATTTTATTTTTATATATTTTGGTTTATTTTTTTTAACACACCATATATTAAATCCCTATAAAAATTTTGGAGCAAAAATGATGAAAAATAATCCACTTATATAGAAGGGCAAATAAAAAACCAGTCCATATTTTTAAATTTCAAGAATCCAATAACCTTTTTAATGCAAATTTATTGCAATTTATTAATTTTTATGTTTACTTATTCAAGTTGACATCTTTAAACAAATTGTTAATTATCATATTAATGATTTTGTCTTTTCATTATAGGCATGTTAATACACTACACCTTACAAAAAATTGCAACTTGAATATGAAGAGATGTATTATAAAATTATAGAAAATATACACCAATTTTATAATCTTTAATGGAGTTTTGAGGTTCACTTTACGTTCTACTTCTATAATTTCACTTCCTTATGAATGCATTTAAATATGTATCACTTTTGATCACAATGTATTGTTAAGACATTTAATATATGATGTATTTAGAAAACCATAAATGCATAAGCTTTATAGAAAAACTTCAATTAACAAAAAAAAAACTTTTGAATGACTTGAAATGAACCTTTTTTTTGGAAGTCTACATTAGAATCATTTTTTGGTGGATTTATATTTTTACTTTCCTAACATGTGTGTTAAAAAAATGTTTAATCAAACTATTGTTCACATGCACTTGATTAGTTCATTAGTCATCACATTATCCCCATTTTATCAATGATACCATAATAAATTATCATTTTAACATTACAAATTGAACTCATATGGAGTGTTTTATTTGCCATAAATGAGTCACCTTTCCACCAATCAATAGTGTTTGTTGCCTATGCTCATCAAAATGAACAACTTTTTGAATTCACTTGTTGTTACAAGCCCTCCATTTTTTGCAATGCCCATGATAGATGTGATTCCTTGTTTGATTGTCCATCATGCCTAGCTAAGCCTTCAGAAAGGCTTTTAGCTATTGAACTTTTAATGTTTCATAAACATTATGTTTCAATTGAAAAATGTTTGTGTCCTTTGTTATGGTGGAAAACTAATTGTTAGAGGTGGTTGAATGTGCCATCATTAACAAAGGTAGATCCTAGCAATTCTTGGGAGCCAAATTGAAATTGAATGGATTTTCAATGTTGTGAGTTTTTCCACTAGTCTACAAAGATGTCAACTTGGAATGGAGAATTTAGACTCATTAGTGATTATTTACAAAAATTGATTTAATGATGATAGGGTGGGGTGTAGCTTTGCAAACGTGGACATCAACAAGTTCTTTGCAATTGAAATATATCTACTAAAAATTTGTGAAGTTGAATTAGGGGAGGTTGGGATGTTTGAAGAAGACTAATGTAAATTTTGTTTTTACAACTCAATTCTAAATTATACCAATTTTGAAACTTGGCCTTTAGTTGTAGCCATTAGTGTTTTGAACACTTTCCCTTTTATGTAATGCAAGAGACCAATTTTGATTCAGTATAGTTACAATTTCTATCATTCAAAAAACCTTTTCTAGGCAACCTTGATCACTTTTGCATGACAAATAAGATGCATTTGTTGCAAGTTGTAATTTTCCCCATTGCAATTCAAGATTATTAAAAGTTGCTTCAATATTTCATGTGTAAATATATTTCATGACATGTTTTTAAGTCTTAATATTTTGTGAATGTTCAAAGTGTTTGTATGTGCAAAGATTGCCTCATCCAAAGTGTCATTATGTCAATTTTAGATAATTTTTTTTAGAATTACAATATGATGCATTTTTTTAATACCATACCATTTAACATATTCCCCTAGTACGCCAATTTGAATTTTGCTATATTCATGCCTAGTACTTGTCTAATATAGAATTACTTGCACTGAATGAAAACCCTACCTTGGAACAATTTTTGCTTCCTAAGGCCTTACCCATTTGACCAAATAGCCCCATTGGACATACCATTACAGTCTTGTATATGAAGGACATACTAATACAACAATGGTTTTGGTCCTCAATTGGGTTCTAAACAATCATAGAATGGAATGAAAGAGCTTAAACCCTAGTTTTTTAATGAAAATTGTCAATTTTGAAAAAAGATCAACCACCAACCTAGAACTAGAGGTTCTTTCGATTTTGGAAATTTTCAAAAAATCAGAACCAGAAGTTATTAACAAAATGAAAGAACCACATAACACTAGTTATATTGATGATGAAACCTTGGTAAACTTCATTAAACAAACCACCCAGAAAAAGGGGAAAGGAAGTACAAAGAGAAAGGACCCAAGTCTAAGCTAGAAGCGCAAAAAATCAAGAAAGGGTCACAAAGCAGCAAAGGAACAAATTGTGTTCCAAAACCCCCACCAGTCACAAGAAGCATATCAAAGAAGGAAAGGGAAACTTGAAAGACTAGCAAGTCTAGAAAAACCTTCACCTGCACCGTTAGGGCCACCTTGCAAGATGAATTAGTAGGGTTGTATCTGTAACTTGGTGTGTAACTTGATTACACAATTACTTAGGGGTAAATAGGGTGTAAGTAATTTCATGTGTAATTTGATTACACAATTACTTAATTAATTGTTTAATGGGGTAAGTTGGAT
>Ga0116231_10000801_pt1 | contig 59470 bp, 56 predicted proteins | sample S1TSphgellanicum_2_FD_89695 | JGI IMG/M metagenome (GOLD analysis project Ga0116231, IMG submission 89695) | Host-associated microbial communities from peat moss isolated from Minnesota, USA - S1T2_Fd - Sphagnum magellanicum MG | ecosystem: Host-associated > Plants > Peat moss > Unclassified...
AAGAAGAATAGCAAAAAACAAACAACAAAGAAAAAAAAGAGGACAGAAAGGGAAAAAAAAAAAAAAAAAAAAAAAAAAACAGAAAAACTGAAAAACCAAAAAAAAAAAAAAAAAAAAAAACGAACTGCAGACAAAATAAAACATACACAAGAACACTAAAGGAACTCTTATCCCTCTACACACATCCCGCCCATACAAGCTCGTTGTGTGCCACCTGCTTTGCTTGTTGAATCGAGAGGAACAGCAGGAGAAGAGACGGAGGAAGACGAGGAAACTAACTAAGTTCAAAAACCCTGAAACGGTTGACATGATGGCAAGAGCTACGACGAGGGCAGGCACACAAAAATCTCGAAAATCCAGAAAACCCTAAAAAGGCGAGGTGCAGAAAAACCAAAATAAAACATACACATGAGAACACTACACAGCAAAGGAACTCATAATAACCCTCTGAACAAAAATCCCCGCACATATATACAAGCTCCGTTGCGTGCCAACTGCCTGTTTGTTGTTATATCGAGAGGAGCAGAAAGACGAGCAAACTAACTAAGATCAAAACCCTAAAACCGGCAGACATGATAAAAGATCTAAAACGAGGACAGGCACACACAAGTGAAAGTACTCACGGGTTGTTCTCGTGTCATGATGCTCCACTGAAGCCCGGGGGCGCCATTTCTGTTTACGTGAGAAAAAGGAACAAACACTCTCTGTGTGTGTGTGTGTGTGTGTGTGTGTGTTTGTCCTGTCCTTTCCTTCTTCACACGACTTCTGTTTCGAAGTTGGACGTATTCACGCCATCGACAACAAGCAAACCACCCGTGAGTCTTAAGATGCGACGACCCCTGTTTTTTTTTTGGGTTTTGTTTTGATCTGTTTTTCTCAAGTGATCGACCGACGAACAAAGCGGTCGTCGCTGAATCAAGTGTCTGTTTGAAATCAAAGGGCCAAAAACAAGGGGTCGAAATGGTCGCGAACTCGTCGTGAGAAATAAGTGAAGGAAGGAATGAGCAGACGAAGGAGAGTATGAGAAAAACAATAAAATAAAATAATTTAATTTAATTTAATTTAATCTATTTTTATTTTAATTTAAAGGGAAAAGAAGCAGCACAAAACCTAGGTACTAGGCTACTACTGTGCCCAAAAAGTCCCAAAATCGGAACCTGTCGGCCGTCCATTTCAACTCATCTCACCCGTTGAAGTGGAAATACAGTTAATAAATAAATAAATAAAACCTTAGGGTGAATTAATGTCAGCTATGGAATTTTTAATTAGGGGGGGGGGGATTAATTATTAATGATTAATGACTCCATCCCTTGATTTGGAAATCATTTCCTTCACAAAAGAAATTTCTTTTGAAAAATAATGAGTTGGGAAAATTTCAACATTTCTGAAAATAATAATAATTAGTGTCGAACTTTGCCAAGGTAATATGGTAAATAAAATCTTTAATGGGAATTAACGAGTGTTGGTTGGTTTTTGATTTTTAGACCTATCCTATGAATATCAATAAAATATGTATTTTTCCTTTTACAAGGAAGGATTTAAAAAAAAAAAAACAAATCAATTTATTACACCAATCAATGACACATTCTTTTTTTAAAAAATCCTTTGCCAATTATGAATATGCTAATTTTCAATTTTTAAAACATGACAATATGCATAAAGGTTATGCATATGAAATTTCTAATTATGTCGCTTAAAAGAAATTACAAAAATACAACCTAGCTTTCTAAAGCAAAACCAACCTGAGCAAAATCCAAAATAATTTAGTAATGGTTTCAATTACACATGTGGATGAGAGAATAGAAAACTTCCTAAAGAAAAACAATTCTCTAATGATTGGTGCTTGAAAAGATTCTTCAATGGAGGCCCCCATATTAAACATATTTTCTTCAAAATCTAGTTTTGCAACATTAACTAATGTGGTAACACAGGGTTCAATCAATCAAAGCACATCATCAAAAGAGGAATGACAACTTTGATATCATATTTAGATGTTAGTTGAATGACATTCCCACATCCCATGAAGTTTTCCACAATATGCAAAACTTTGAAACATGGATCCAACATGATAGTTATCATGTTATGAGCTTATCATGCATCAAAAGGCTTCAAAAACTCCAAAAAAGATTTGATAATTTTCATAACCTTCAATTGCATATTTTTATGCAAAAGGAAGATTTTAACCTCAAAAGGGTCAAAGATCCCACACCCACTAAAAGTCATAATAGTTAACTTCCATGTTCATAGGAAGTGTAATTGATGTTATTAAGGCATTTGACAACAACCAACGACCCTTAAACTAATTCATCATATAAACAAATACAATAAAATTCAAAGTTGATGTGATTGTCTTAACAATAGCCCATGGTTGGGCTTTAAGTATTATTTGTTGTAAAACCATTGATTTTTGCTTGCCATAACAAATAATTATGAGATTTTAAAATTCAAAAGTTTCTTCAAACATAATGATGTTATTGGTCAATCTAGTTTTCACAACAATTTTTCATTTTCAATGTCACATTCCACTTTCAAAATAAGAATGTTCCCACTATTGCTTCCTTTCTCTAAATTTTTTAATCCATGTAATGGTATTTTGTAAACCAACTTGAATTTTTTTCACATCAACATTTTTTAGCCTGAAAAAACTTTGTCATCATTTATAACATATTAATAGGCCTTAGACATCACATGCCCTAAACATGTACCTTCTTAAAGCCGAAGAATTTTCAAAAGTTCATAATAAATGATAGAATGTATAGTTGTGGCCATTGTTGTCAAATTAATGCCTTCATTTTCTACAAATGCAATTACTTTGTGTAGCAAATCAAACATCTCCAACACAAATAAAAGTTATAAAGCCATGGACTACTTGGTCATTTTGTTCATTTCAAACAACCCCATAACAATATGCATGAAGACCCATGTTTCATTCAAAAATTTGATAATTAAAACAAAAGTATCCACATTGGCACAAAACATCCAAAGGTCAAAACTTGAAAAGAATATTATTGCAAATGCAAGATTTGGCAAAAACATGTTGATCCATTATTTTTTGACCATGTCAAACAACATTTCTTCCATTAAAAAAATGGAAAAAAAAAAACACAAAAGGCATTAGTGTAAAATTAACCTATGTTCTCATAAGTGGATAAGGGCATGTAACCTTTGCAAATATAAACACCAAATCCTCTAAAAATTATTGGTGAACATCATCATTTTTCTATAAAGATTTGTGACACCAAAAATACAATAAATGCACAATTGAATGGACTTGTAATTTTCTTCCCCAACTGTTGAATATGAGTAGTACATTTTGCCATCTTTTCCTTTAGTTGTTATTTCCTCTAAATAAACAACTTTGAATGTGTAGTTTATACATGAATATTCAAAGGAATTATACCATTAATTTTGAAGTATTTAATTAAACCCTTGTCAATAATAGATCTTTGCATCAAAACATTAGGAATTATGCATCAGAACATTTGTAGTTTCACCAAATTCATAGGCAACCCATTGTTGACATTAATAAAATATCTCTAAAATAAACATATGACTATGAAATATTTAAGTTGCAACTTATGCTTTTACAACTACAAATAATGAAGCATCAACATTTGACATGTTATTAGATTACGAATGCACATTTTCAACATCTAAAAGTGATGAAAATTGCATTTGAATGGGGGCGATTGATGGAACATCTTCATCAACTCCACTCACAAATTCAACAAAACAACATTCTTCCTTTTCAACCATTAAACATATAAAAACCTAAACTTGAACAATAAATATATGTAACACGAGAACATTGAAGCACTCAAGGAACTTTTCAAACTCCCAATAATTAAAAACATAAAATGATAGAAGATCTTATTTGTTGTTGATTCCTTAAACAATAATGTTGTAGATTTTTTTAGATTCACTAGGCAACCAAACTGAGCTTATGCTTTCCAATGTTGATGCATCCTAATTCATCCAATAACAAAGTTGATGCTGTTTGATTCATTGAACAACAAAACATAATTGATGTTTCTCAATTCCTCTAGCAACAAAACCAAGCTAATGCCACCCAATTCACCAAATGATGAACCTAGAGTTGATTCATTACAAAAAACCATAAAACCAAAACCCTTCCTTGTCAATTTGCTAAACGACGAAACTATAAACAAGAATGAAACAACATGGATGCAAAGCACAACCCAAAAAAGACCAAAGTGTTTCATGACTTTATACTAAAAAATTATTTAATTAAAAGTAAAACACATCAGAAAAAAACCAATTGATTCTTGCAAAGCTCCATAGAATGAAACATCAATATAAAAATGAAACATTTGGTTTTTGCAAAACTCACAATTGAATATAACATCATAATATGAAATGAAGCACTTGGTTTTTGTGAAGTTCACATAAGAAAACAAAAAGATTTGAAAAATTCAAAAGAAAATAAAAATGAAACACCCCATTTCGTGCTATGAGAAGTTTAACATAAATATTCCCAAAAAAACCAACTTAATTTTTAAAAGAAATTTATATGTAACTTTATATGTACAACATTTATATGTAACGTTTATATACAATATAAAAAATAAAAGAATGCAAAATAAATTGCAAAATGTTGAAAGAAGATTGCAATGGGTTTTCATGCACCTTCAACCCTAAACAACTTAAACCTTGAATAAAATATATATTTGATATTTTAAAAACCTTAATGAATTGGATATCAAGTTGTGTATTGTGTATAATATAATGGCCAAATATTAACATTGTACATATAAAGGCATCATCTAGTGGTTGTGTAGAGAGTTGGATATTTGGAACTTAATTTTTTTTTAATATCGATGAATGCATATTTAATAATTATTCATGAACATAACCATTTTTTCTATATAAGTGACCAACACTAGTAATGAATGACCTATAAGAGATTTCCCAATGTATAAAGAAAACACCTTAAATTTGTAAGACTCTTCTCAACACAAAGAAATCATCTTATGTATTTTTTATAACAAGTTAAAACATGGGTGTATATAGACACAAAGTTCAATAATTAATTAAAATAAATATTTAATTATAAAGTTCAACTTTACTTATCAAGTTCTTTATTAGAATATTATTATAAAAAAAAATTTAATGTTTTTTTTAAATAAAAAACTTTCGTACCTAAATATCTTGACCTTGCTAAATCTCTGGTGGGATGATCACCACTCATGGCACATCACAATACAGATAAATAGAGTGTATGAGGCTATGTGGTTTATAGCCACATTTGGCTAAATCTTCCTAAGGATGATGGTCCTTTTTTAATAATAAAAAAGCACATCTTTCCTATGGATGTGTTAATCGCCATTTAGGCTACATAAAGAAATTCCTTAAAAAAAAAGAAAAAAAAAAAAAAGAGTGGTCCTGGCCATGTCCCCAGCCAGGCGGTACATGGTACATGGTACATGTTCACATACATTGGGCCGTCGGTGCATTGGGATGCATGGGGACTTGATATGGGACCTGATTCTCCGCATCAAGTGACGTCCCCAAAAACAATCGACCGACGCTTTTGGCCTCCCAAGGCACACGCTTTTCCGCTTGAATGCCAAGTTGCGGTCAGTACACCTGTCAATCCAGAGGCCAGTGGCCATTCAAAAAGTGCGCGCTTTTTTGGGTCGCACTTGGCTACCCTCTGATATAGACCTTCTTTCTGGGACCTCGAATTAGGGTTTGGTGAACTGCCTCTTTGTTAGAGACTTGTTTCCGCAATGACTCCGTTTTGTTGCAAAGCGTATTTTGCAGCTTTCTAGTCTGGACTCTTCAATGTCGTTGTTGGTTTTTCCCTCAGTTTCTTGAATGAATTTGAGGGTTTTGCACATGTGATTGATTTCCCAACGCATCTGCCTGACTGTGTTGTTTTGCGAAATGGATTTCGTCATCCGTCTTTCCCGAGTCTGTTTCCACGGATTTTGGAGCTTTGTGTATGTGTCTTTCAATGTCTCTTGCAGCTGGAAGCACCCATCGTCTTGTACTTGTGTTTTCACTTGATGGGACCTTTTTCAGTGGGTGTTTTCCTAGTCTTGTACAATTAAGAGGATTTTGTCTTCTTAATTTGCGATGTTGTGATTTCTTTTGTGGGCATGTGGTTGGTGGTGGTTATTTTTCTTTCTTTTCGGGGAGCTTGTGTTTGTTCAGAAACTTGAGCATTTTTGTCTCTGAACGTTTGCAACAGTGTCAGGCTATGGATTGTGTAGCAAGAGGGCCTATGCCGCTGAAGGCCTCCTCAAGTGCAACACAAACCTGGAGCAACACAAATGTAGCGTTAGTGAAGTCACATTTCTGTCACCAATTTCTGCCTTTCTCTGGATCCGCAATCAGGCCGACTTTGTCATGTAAGCGGAGGAGGCGTCGTATTATTCTTCTTGTTGTGGGCAGAAAGAAGGATGCAGCTGCGTCCAAGGTATCCAACGACACACCACAAACTTATTCTTCCAGTGCAGAGAAGGGCTATTTCAGCGAGTCTTCAGGGACGAATGGAACTAATGGAAGCTTCTTCTCGGTTTCAGAGAGAAAGAAAGCGCAACCTGCCGCTCCCGAGCAGCAGCAGCCAATTCAACTAGATTTGCGCAGTCTGAATCTTGTGAAAGCGGCGTTGAAGATCTCTGAGTGGGTGGATGCACTAACCGAGAAAGGAATGCACAAGAGGAGAACATTTTACAGTCACGACGACTGGTTGCAGCACCGAAGCTCCACGAGACATGCTCGGCATTTCTTGTCAAGTTTATCATCTCGTGTCATCTTGTCTCTGATCCCCCCTGTTGGAACCATCACGTTGATCGCAACAGTGATTGCTGCATACAACAGTGTGATTTTGGCTGGATGGCTGCCTTCCTATATCCCTCTCTTGCACGCGTCGGCTCTCCCCTATCAGTTGACTGCTCCTGCTCTGGCTTTACTTCTGGTTTTCCGGACTGAGGCTTCATATTCTCGCTATGATGAAGCTCGCAAAACCTGGACCAAAGTGATCAGCAGCACCAAGGACTTAGCTCGGCAATCGATCACATGGATTCAACAACCTGAAGACTCCGATCAAAAAGAGGCCTTGCTGCAGTACATTGTGGCATTCCCTCTCGCTCTGAAGGTGAACCCCACCCACCCACCCACCTCTGATTTTGTCTTGATGGGTTTCACCCCACCCGCCTCCTCTGATTTTGTCTTGATGAGTTTCACCCTATGCACCTCCTCTCATTTTGTCTTAATGGGTTTTTCTGTCCCGTCTTGAGGAGGTTGGACTAAAGCTTAGGGTTTTGCTTTGGCAAATAGTTTTCCGTCTTCTTCTCATCACATGTAGAACATGCAGGCCTTCTTAGTACCTGCAAAGCTTTCTTGGTGTCACTGTGCACCCCACAAATGTACAAAGTGGTTGCAGTTGAGCAGTAATAAAAGGCTAGGAGGAAGTGCAGTTGCAATCTGGCAAAGAAATTATAGCTGTTGTAACAACAGTCACATTTTTGTTTGTACAGTGTCATTTACTGTATGGGTCAGACACTTGGCAAGAGCTGAAGGACGTTTTGGAGGAAGATGATCTTACATTTGTGCTGGACTCAGAGCATCGCCCCAACTGTCTCATTCAGCTAATGACTCAATCTCTCAGACATGTTCAGTTGCAGGATGGTGAAAGGAGCCTTCTGGTAAGCAGCATACTTCACCAAAACACAAATTTTGTGAATGCACCCTTGTGTACATTGCATCATTATTTCTGTTGTTGATGTACATTCTTTCTTAACTTTTATAGTACTTGTGCACAGATTAAGAACTTGAAATTTTGTGAGCAGTTGACATGGTTTAGTGATGGGGATGCTAGCCTACTGGCTACAGTAGATAAGTCTGGAAACATGAAGAGGCAGGGATCCTGGCTCAACTGCAGTGCAACTTTTACTTTTCACTATCAAATCAGTAGATTATACAGGTCACTATCGTTGTGATGAAAGACAACCCTTGCAAGCTCTGAAGCCATCAATATCTTATTAAATTTTCCTGATCTGGTTTTATGCACTTGTGGATGCAGGATGTGAACATCTCTCAGTTCAATGAAAGCATTAGTATCTGTGAGCGCCTGATCAGAACTCCAATTCCACTTTCCTATACACGCCTTACATCCCGCTTTCTGGTGCTGTGGCACTTGACCCTACCTGTTGTGTTGTGGGATGATTGTAAACTGATGGTCATCCCGGCCACCTTTATCAGTGCAGCTTCTCTATTTTGTATTGAGGAGGTAAGTTGCACTTGGTGTTTCTAGTTCCCAGTTTCTTGTGCTCTTCTCTTCAATTCATGAGAAAGGGCAATACAACTGCAGTTTCAAGTAAAGAACTGCAGATTTTTTGTTTAGAAGTTCAGGAATGCACTTCAAATTGATTGATGATGGTCTTTGATCTTGCAGTGGAAGCTCTAATGTCTCTTGGATGTCTGTTCTTGCAAGTGCTTTTGCAATCACAGAGCGGGGTTCATGTGAAAATTGGCTTGATTGACTGCAGTGAGTTCATACATCTCATGAGTGGTCTCTGGAGTCCTTAAAGAGACATTGAACACTTTGGGCGCATGTTTTTGCAGGTTGGGGTACTGATTGAGGAGCCGTTTCCAATCCTAGCATTAGACCGCATGTGTGCAAAAGTGTATGAAAACATACAGGAACTTGTTAAATTGCAAGTTCAGGCACAAGATCATCTAATTGCCAAGGCAAAGAGGAAGCAAGCAACAGGTGTTACGATTGGTACTGGGAGACTGTAAGTAGGAGCATTTCTGCGAGTTACTTGGAATCAATCTAGCCTTTAAAGTACACACAAAAGTTGACATACGACAAGGCCTAATGCTAGAGTTCTTCCACTCACCTTGTAATGTACAGAGATCTGGGAAAGTGCCTTCATGCACTTACCATGCACTGCATTGATTTCCTCTCCAAAAGGTTTCATTTTGTAGTCACAATTTATCTGGGAGCATGACAGCAATTGCTGATTGTTATCAAGTGGTGGGATGCAGTGTCTTTAGAACATGGTTGGGAAGCCTTCACCTCTGATATGTCATTTTATGAACTTTGGTCAATTTGGAAATGGGCTTGCAGTAGCACATGTGCTGCAATCACCCTAATTAGGGTACATGAGTGCAGGGTGTTCAGGGTGCAAGAGGCCAAAACTTCTACCATCTATGTAGGTCTTTCTGTCTCTACATGTTCAAATGCTTGCAAGAGAGCTTGTCACAAGGTGATGGTCTGAGGACAGTCATAAGTCATAACCTCATTGTTGCCATTGTCGTTATATTATCTTCAAAGTATTGCTATGGAGTTTTATCTGCAATAACATAGATATGCTAAGACTGCATAGAGGAGTACTTATATAGGAGTTTGCAGGCTGTTTTGTGCAAAATATTTTCTCTGCTACTCACTTGGTTCATTGCAGCCTCTTGCACAACAATGCAGGCTGGTAGTGTGGCAGTCCATTCGGCTCCTAGGTTTGTCAGTTTTACAAAGAGAGAGGAAGCAAATCTTAACATTTAGCATAAGAATGATTGAGAAGTCATTGAAGATGTTAAATCTGCCAAGGAAATTAAATGCAGTTAGTACAAAAAGTAAAACTTTCATCATATCTATCAAAATCATTTTTCACAAAAATGCAATAGTTGCAGATTGTAATTTTTGCAGTTTCTTTGGCAATTTAGTAGTCTATAAAATACAGGAAAAGGCATATGATACCTGATGAGTGACTTTGGATAATAAATCACACACAGAAGCAAAATATTAATTCCAGTAAAATCTAGATTTCAAAGCCATAGCCAACACAAAAAGTTGCAGAAGCTCAACTCATATTTCAATGACAGTGCAAAACTATAAGACTGATTCCCTTCACCAGTTTCAGGAATTTAGAAATGCCCAACCTTCTAATTCAACTAATGGAGTTTCTCACAATTTAGGATGCTCTAACATGCAGCTCATTGCATACTGACTGCCATTTATGGCAGGTTCAAACTTCAACTGAATTTCTTAAATTACTGGATCTTGAACTTATCATCTAGGTGCATGCTTCTATGGAACATGCTCATCCATCATATGCATATATAGTACTCTCCAGATTTCACTCACATTGGGTCAAGTTCAAGCCAAAATTTTACTTCCAGATCCTATACCAATGTAAAGTCTCTTTCCTATGGGCACAGCCAATAGCCAATAGCCAATAAAAACTCAAATCTCTGAGGGATAATAAAATGGAGATGTCTTCTGTAAGTAGCCTCTTGGCAATTTTGAAAACACAGAAAAGAGATTCCACCACCAATCCAGTGGCAAGTGTTAAATGAATATTTTTGCTATGGAAGTATAACTACAACCTGCATCTAAGTATATATCTTCAATTGAGAAACACTGAAGGTTTTAGTCAACCTAAAAAGAATTGAGAGATGACCCTATGACGAGGAAATGGATATTTCAGATCTGATAAAACAAGCCGGCAACCATGAGCAATCATTAAAAAGAGAGAATCCCACCCAAAATAAAACAGAAACCAGACCATAAAGACAGAATCAAGCTACTGGAAAAAAAAATCTCTATAAGTACTGAGAATTTCTCTGTACTTATGATTTTAGTTTCTAAGCACAGTACAATTTTTTGAATTGAGAACTGTCAAATGAGACTATTCTGCCATTCAAAGCATAGAAGAACTAAAAGTAAGCTGCTCCTTCAACTGGCACAGAAGAAAGTCATTGCACCAGGGCTGCTGCTTTTCCAACATCCTTCGATATTAGAGCTAGTTCCTCACAGTCCTACAGAAGTACACCCCAAATCAAATCATCAGTAGCCATAATCCGCTGATCAAAAGAATACTACTCTCAGGACAGAATTAAATCCTCTCATGAGATAAGAATTTCTTCTTAGTCAAAGCAAGCTTCAGCTAGTGCTCCTTGAATCATGTGTTTCAGATGTACATGCACTTTGAGCACAGAGAGATGAGTACCTGAACTATGGCCTTTGCACACAGCTTCCCAGAAAGGACAGCACCCTCCATAGATGCGAGGTACTTTTGCTTCGTAAAATCACCAGCCATGTAGAAATTGTTGATGGGTGATCTCTGCAATGGCCGGCATGGTTCACAATTTGGCACTGTCTTGTACACAGATCTGCAGCATGCAAATTCCCTCATAGGATGTCAGGAGTAGGCAATGGAAGGGCAAACCACAAGTTATATCACCACACATCCCCCCTCCAACTGCCATTTTCTCACCTTTGCATGCGATCACATTGCACTTCAAGATCAGCATTCTAGACTTACCAAAACCAATGATTTACTACAAGAGACTAAGACACCAGTGGAAAAAGTTTGAATTCAATACTAACTTCTAAGCCAAGAACTAATAACACAAAAAGAAAGGGTTGCAAACTGACTCTCACATGTTGATGGTTATTCACATAGAATACCTGGGAGTTTTCACAACATGGTATTTCAAAATCTTGGCTTTGCTTTGATCTGCAGCTATCTCATCAGGGAAAAGCTTAGCCAACTCTCCCATGGTGGCATCAATGATATCCTTGTCACTCCGAGTTATCCACTTGTCAGCAGGGGCAAACACAAGCTCCAGCATTGAGCGGTCAGGGTCATAGTACTCCTGCTCACATGTGCACCCACCAACAGGAAATCTTCAAACACTTTCTGAACCAGTTTCTTATATCAAGATGGATTCTATTCTCAAACAATACAGTTTGAAAAAAGCACATGATTCATAAGTTTCAAGTGTCTTGCTCTGATGATATTTGTAATAATGTATGATCCATGCAAAGAAATATCTGCAGAATGAGAGCTGTTACAGTTGTCAACTTGAAAATACCTTGCACGTAGTAGACATATCAGCATACACACTCAGTAAAGGGCTTCTGCAAGTACACAAACAGAGACCATCAGCCCTGCCATAGTGAAGAGCACTAATCTGCATTTAATGCCATGTATTTGGCCACATGACAGTACAATTCTGTTCTCAAGAACCTTGAACAACTCTAATTACATTTAATGTGGCAAGAATACATGGGAAAATTCTATACCTGCTGAAGAGAAGATGATCATATGTGTTTTTGAGTTTCCTATCCAGCCTGTGCATAAGATACCAGAATGGAACAAAGAATTAGATCGAAAGATTATGATGCCCTCTCTTGATCTGATATTATTCCATACCCAAACAATGTAGGACAATAAAAAAATTCCTCAATTGCACACATCTGGAAATCAAAGACGGACCAAATATGCACATTAATGACTGGCACCCCGACAAGCTTGTCCATTTTCTTGAAATATGGGATTGGCTTCCACTCCTCTGGTACCAAAAGCTTCACAATGTCCACTGCTCATTCCACACATGGACCATTAGCCACATGCATATCTGTCATTACACATCATCTCCACTAACATACAATGCTCCACATGTATGAAATCCATGATCACCCTTTCATTTATCAAGCAATCTGGTTGCAATAGGTCAAATTTGTCCTCACCCTCATCCTTGTCAACTACTGTAAGGTTTCAAGTTGGAACAGAATACCTGGCATTGCTGAGACATAGATGTCCCCTTCCACAGTGCTGCCATCAGTCAGCAAATAATGCTTCACAGTACCATCCTCATTGAGCTCAATCTTCTGCAGGCGAGCATTCAACCGCACTTCTCCTCCCAAAGCTGAAAAGTGTTCCACCACAGGCTTGCATAACCTCTCTGGTGGTGCTCCATCCAAGAAGGCCATCTTGGAACCGTGTGTTTCCTGAGTCAACTCAATTCTTTTCAGCATCTCCAATGTCTTAGTTCAGAGCTCTTAGATGGTCATACAGCTACAAACTTTGTACACAAATGATCTAAGTACAGGGGTATGGTTTTGCTTGGAACAGTGCATGATGGTCACAAGAGCTCTGGATTATGGATCCCTCCAAAAGCTGCCTGGTCTTCTTTTTATCCCATGTTTCTACATCATATGACTTACTTCTTTTCAAGATGTGGGATGGTGGTGAATGAATGGGAGAGAAAGAATTGACCAACCTGAAGGAAGCGGTTCAGTGCAATTAGCACACATTGCATAGACAGGTCATCAGGGTCAATGAAGTTAAGTGCCTTGGACATAGCAATGAACACCTCATCATTAACCCTCTCTGGCACCCCCTGCACCCATATCTTCATATGTAAGCCTCTCTTACTATTTCAGGCTACCCTGACCAAAAGAGATTAGCTCTCACCAGAAATATCCCAATCAGTACATTCTTTGAAGCTGCATATGAAGCAGCGGCCACAGGCTTTTCCCTCTCTTACCTGGATAAGTTTAAAATACCAATAGTGTTGTCATCAAGCACTGATGTGATCTATGGGCCAACCAGCTCAGAAAAGACACATAAAATGGACTTCTGATATCTAATCACTTTTAGTGGCTTGTGACTGTAATCCATGCCTGTTTGAGCATCCATTCCCGGACAGTAAGCCCATCCTGAGCTTCCACATATGCCTGGCCTCCCAAAATGGCAGGCAGCAAGCCTATTGCAAACTGAATCTTTTCTGCAAATGTCAGCATCTCATTGTTCTTCAGAATTGCCCACACCCCTGCCACAAAGTGTCCAGACAACCTGTGAGAGGAATAATCATAATTGTAATGTCTTGCCACAGCAAATAGAATAAGCATAAGACCAGGAGAGGCAGGCTGAATGAGAAGAACTAAAAATGTCTTCTAGAAGCCTGAAACCATGGCAGAGGTAGTCAACCAGAAAACATACCAACAAACCTGGCAGTGACATCCACAGGAAACCCAATGCGGGTACTAAGCAAACAGAACAGAACTAGGTGAGCCTGAATAGGAATATGCTAGTACACCACAGAAGGAGAGGAAAGAAAATGTTTGAATTGTACCATTAAGGGGGGCTGGCAAAATGTCAGGAAAATCAAAACGGCTGAATTCCCCAGGCTTGTCGGGCATAGCAAAAATCATACTGTGCTCCTTCCATTGAAGCCGGTCATTGATGCCTAACTCTCCAAACAGGTTTTGCATATTTGGGTACGCCCCAACTGGATAAGCCAAAGTACCAACTTCAGAGGAAGACTTCATACAGTTGGGACACATGCCAGCATTTCAGCTAGGTAGATAGGTAGACTGTTGCAGCGGCTACATGTACAGTTTGAAGAATTTGTGGATTGGGATCTTACAAAAGATGTGAAGCCCTGTTTCATACCAGTCACCATCTTTATCCTTCCACGCTGCAATCTGCCACACCAGTGAACTAATAACATGATAATTCCACATATTTCTGAGTTGAAACTTCTTCAATTTTCTACAAGATTTAAGCAACCATTTAAGATCAGCATAATCACCTTGCTAATCCAAAATTTGATCATAGATATTTCAAAGTTATTCAAAGTCCATGATCTCATTTCCAGATCCACATGTTGATTCGTGCAGGGCTAGTGAACTAGCAAACCACTGAACATTTGACCTAATTCAATCGGACAAAACTCCTAATTTTTTTTCTCTTTGCTGGCAAACAAACAGGCTTATTACCTTCCCACCAAGTACATCTCGAGCTTCCAAAAGAATAGGTTTGTGCCCAGCATCTGCAAGATACTTTGCTGTACACAGACCTGCCAGACCTGCACACACAAATCTCATGAATAAGCTCATTCTCAAGTCCACTTTATTTTATCTTCAAGCGTTTCTGCACATTTTGTCTCGCTGGTTTCCCACAAAAGCAAAAAAATGTTATCATCTTCTTCATGCTAACATGTGGGTATGGGGTTTTCAGAGGGCAAGAAACACATTCAGTGTCATCTCACCTGCGCCAGCAATGACAACGTTGAGAGGCTTAGTGGGACGGGGTGCACTCCGAAAAAATGCTGACAATGCTGCCGCTTCCAAAAAATTTGCAGTCATATCAATGTCAGGTCTTGGGTAGTCCTTGCACACCACCTTCAAAAACCATCCCCCAAATTCCCCCCGTTACTCACTCGCTTCCTCTCCCGCATAGTCCAAAATCTTCACAAGCTGTGCGCCAATATGGCTTGAAAAAGCTAGGTCAGCTTGATTCCCAAAACGTTCCCAAAAATGGAACCCAACTCCTGCAGAAACCTCAGAGAACAACAGACAGACTGACACATAACGAAAGGGGGATTATGAACCTTGAGAGGTCCAACTGTGGTGTGCAAACTGAGTCCTCCCCTTTTGGAAGAAGAAATGGCTATGGTAGTAGCAGAACTGGAGCCCCATTGCTCACTTCTATTAAACCCAATAGAAGAAGAAGAAGAAGCTCCTCCTGAGAAGGTGACCCTCCTTTCAGCTGCTGCTTCTCCTCCTCCTCGCACTCGCACCACTTTCTGTGCGCTCATAATACCAGGTAACGATTGAGAGTTCGCCATGGACGAATGCACACAGCAAGCAGCTGCTGTCTCCATATTTCCCAAAATTCAATCAAAACGATCGATTCCCCCTCACAACACACTCGCTCTTTCTATTATTTCTTCTTGTCTGGACACCACCCAAATCCTCATAAAAATCTCCCAAATTTTTATTTATTTTAAATTTAAAAAAACGCTCCCAAATTAGATCATATTCTCAGCAAACATCAAAACAACACCCAATTTTTTCTCCAAATAAAAGTTCTTTTTTTTTTTCTTTTTTGAAAGAGAGGGTTTTTGCTTTTGCCGCTTCTAAGAATTCGCACTTGAAGATCGCAAGCAGCATCACCACATAGAAGAAGAAGAAGAAGGCGGAGATCACGAGGCCTGTCTATCTAGTGTGGTTTCCACACGATTCTAATCTTTGGAGGATCGACAATTTCCTTCTGCGATGTCCGATCCAGCGGCGAAGATTCTTCACGTCCTCGCGGGGTGTTTCGCGGCGAAAGGTAGGTAAGTAGGTAGGTAGGTAGGTACCTACCGCGATGACGATGAGTTGTTTCGATACCTACCTTACCCTGCTGTTGGCTCCACGTAAGTTGCATATCAGCCGTCCAATGTCGGACTCTAACCGTATCTGTTGCCGAACACGATTTTTGTCCATCGCAGCCGTCGGATTGATCGCTTCCTTTCGCTTGGGCGCGTCCACACTGCAGTGACGTCGCAGTCTGTTCAGGAAGCGCTCCGTCCACACCGCTTGCTTTCGCACTCCGTGTCCTGAGCAGTTTTTTTTAATTTTTTTAATTATTAATCTTTTTATTTTTTATAATAAATAAATATATTTTAAATATAAATAATAAATATTTTATTTATTTATTTATTTAAATAATTTTAATTTATAAATAAATTATAAATTTAAATAAATAAATAAATAAATATTTTTTAATTTAGAAATTTCTTATTATTATTACTATTATTTTTTTGAGGTAATTCCGTTGGGGATCGATCATTCACAAGAGGACTTAGCCCATTTTGGCTACAGATTAGAGGGAAAGTTTTCTTTAAAATTAGGATTCCTTGTCTATTTTGGCGATATCTTAGAACCTATTGTCTAATACTTTAACTTTAGAATTATTTCTCTCATAATGTGGCAATTTGGGCCCATTTTTCTTTCCCAAAAGAAAGTCCTTTGCATCATTTACACCTCCACAATTTTTTTGTCACCAAGATGTGAAAATTCACCAAAAGAAAAACATTGGTCCTAAACATGGTTTTTTTCCCTTCAATTTTGTGATATAAAAAACTTGACAAATTTTTAGCAAAATTTGTTGAATTTACACTGAAAAAAAATCCCAAAAATTCAAAAAAAAAGGGTAAAAAAAAAGACAAAATTTGTCCCCAAAAAAAAATCACCAGTATGCAAGAGGAAGTGTCCAAAAGCTTTGTCCAAATGCCTAACCCATGGGAGAAAAAAGAGATAAAATATCCTTACAAACTAATTGTAAATCCCCCTACCCATCTTTGTGGGCTTTCGAACTAATGATTCAAAGGTTCTCTTCAAGTCTTAACTTGTATAAGAATGTACAAAATGCTTTTTACCCCCAAATTTTTGATAGAAAGTAAAATTAAATTAAAAAATTGAAAATGAAATGATTTTGAAGGGGTTTCCATTGCTAAAATTGAGAAATTTTTTTGTAAAAAATGTTAAATTCCTATAAACAATTTTGAGTGTGTAGTCATAAATATAGAACATTAATTTTTTAAATGAAGTATTTCATATGTGGTTTATAGCCCTATTTGTTTAATTATTCCTAATGATGATTTTCAATATTTTTTTGCATGTTCCTATGGATGATTTCCACTAAAACTATAGGGAAATTATTCCTAAAAAAACAGAGGGAAGACACAACATAATGGATTGTTTGTTGATGTTGGCAAAGGTTTATAAAATTGTTTTTCACCTTTTCTCTTAAGGGATAAAAGGTGTCCTTTGATCTCTTGGATTACATTTAAAGAAGAAGGCCAATTCTTCTTTTTTTTTTGAATTATTGTTTAACAAAAAACACAAAAAATAGTTTATTGTTGAAAATGCATTTGAAATATATATTTTTAAAAATTCATGATATTACTAACAAAATGTGATTTGCATACGTCATTTATATTTAATGTTTTTTTACTTGCTACTATCTCTTACATAATCTAGTTAGATTTGAAAATGAATATAGTATATAGAGGTTGATGCAAATAATCAAAGTAGAGATGCAATTGGATCCACATGAATTAAATATCGTGAACAAGTTCAATGATAATGGTTTTGAAAAAGTATTTCATTTAATTGAAGGTTGGAACAAATTCAAAGATAAAATACAAAGACAATTGAACAACTATTTTGGGTTACAAAGAGTTGACTCCTGATCGAGACAACGTAGAAGATTTCTATGTTCAAACATTCCTCTTGGATCAAAATTTGCTTTAGCATAATTCAATAGTTGTTTCATTGGGTCACCAATTATTATTTTGAATCCTCTTTCTCAATGGAACATTTAAACAATTGAACATTGAATTTGTTTCAAGGTACCTTTAGTGGAAGATTATATTGGTTGACAATTGTATTAGCCTTGTCTTTTGTTAACACCATGTTTATGACCTTTTTTAACTAGCTTGTGATTATTCTAATCATATTCATATGTGTATCATCGATGACTTTATTTTTGGTTTTAAAATATTTTAATTGATTGTTCATTATAGATTCTTGAATCCTTAAAATGTCTTTAAGCACTTTCTCAAGTCAAGCTAGTGTTATGGATTCAATTTATGGAGTCTACCAACATCTAGTTTTTTTTTAGTTTTTAAAATGTTGTCTTAACCATGATTTTTTGTGCCAATGAGTAGTTGCACTTTATACCAATGCTACCAATAGTGTGAATTCCTCCACCTCTTGCATTCCAAATTTTTTTATTAATCAAGTTTGATGTTTGAGATTGTTGTTTGGAATTTGCAATGGGGTATTCATTGGAGTGTGCATTGGGTTGAGATTTATAGCTTCATTCCAAGACTTGGTAAGAGGTTACAAACCTTGAAAAGGTGGTTTGATAAGAATTTTGAGCACTTGATGCATTGTTTCAAAATGTCTAGTTTTCACCATTGTTAAAAAATTGAATTCCAAATAACTTGCAATCAATGCCCGCATTCTTGAAATCCTTTGATAGATCAATTGCTTCCTCTAAGTCGAGTCAAATGTGATAATGAACATTATTTGAATTCGTCATGAGGTCATAAACATGAGAAGAATGAAATATTCATGTAATGACTTTTGCCATTTTGAAATTAGAGAACATTACAAATTTTATAAGAATTATAGAAGCAACAATGAATCAAATCAAATAATGAAATTATTATCTTTGAAAAATCACATGTGAAGGCAAAATATTATGTTGCTACATATGCATTCACTGATGAACTTGTTTTGGGAGATGGTTTAATGATGCATGGGATTGCTTGTCTTGTAACATCTAGATAAACTTGATGGTTTACCATGATTTCTTCCACTTGCTTCAAAACTATATTAATGTATTCCAATCTAATTGAGCTAAGATATTTTCTGGAGGCCATTAAAAAACATATTCTCAATCTTTACATTACTAAGCTTGTCATATTCACTATAACAAGAATTCACTCCACCTTACCTCAAGAGGTTGAAATTGTGTTGGATCTTTATCATCATTTCTATCTATGTTGTGATGGGGGTGAAAGTTGGTTTGTTTCTCGTGAATTCCATAATCATATCATACATTTTCTTGTTAGAAAATAGTTGTAGATGCAATGTGACCTTGTGTCGACTCATTGATTAGTATTCCTTGTTACAACCAATTTTGAACATGTAATCAAATATCTTCATGAATTTCTTAAAAGTCAATCCTCATTTATCCTTGTGCATAGTAGGCCGATTTCTCACACGTTGAATAAACTTTGCAACCATGAAAGCAACAAAAGCCTTATTCCACTTCATGACTACAATTTCAAACTAATCTCATGGATAAATTTTGTTGAATGCAACGATGTGCTCATCCCTCTTGGCCTTGTTGAGGGGTGATTATTTCACCATGTTCTCAACTTATTTGTTGTGGTTTTCTTGAGTGCACTTAAGCTTGTTGAATTTGAACTTTGGTTGACAAGTTTCTTCTTCCCATTGTTTTTTTTTCATTGCTCATAATTCAATGTTCATATGCACATTTGCAATGAAACACATACTAACAATTGATGTTGTTTGTTTTGTGTAGTTTGAAGATTGGGAGGATATTGCATCAGAATTCAAAAGCAACCAAAACTTATGAATGTGCAACACATACCGTCTTCCAATTGGTTGTAATCGTTGAAATCTGAGAACATTGTGCCAAAGAGATCCATCTGTTGGAACTCTGTCAAGTTTTTATCATGTTGTAGGCAATAGAGTGCATATGAACACTGTAGCACCAAATTAAAATTATGTTGAGAGGGGGGAAGAGGAGTGATGAATCTCTACTCACAATGCTCCTAAAAAATGCTACTAGAAAAGTTGGTTTTCAATGCCTTGCCCCAAGACCTGGCCAATAACCCGAGTAAATTTTGCCTATAACATGTTTATGAATTTGATTGAAAGATACCCTTGCAGGGTATGAAGAATGAGGAAGTGTAATCAAAAGGGAGGGGAGAGGCAGGGAGAGAAGAAGGATTGGGGGTGCGGGGGGGAGGTGCTCACTTGATACATGTAGGCTAGTGGGGTCCAAATTCCCCCTTGTTTACTACAAGCTCCCAACTGGCGTCTGTGGAAGGAAAGAGAAACAAGCAAAAAAGAACAATAAGCGGATGTCAGAATAGGTACCCATTTGTGGTGGCTCATCCAATCATCTGCTCTTGTGCCAATCAGAGTCAGTCATATACATATACTTGTACACTGGACATATTTTTGGATAGAGTTACTGCCACACCCAAGACTTGGGTTTTGTGAAATTGTCGTCTGTTCTTCTTCCCCTCACTAGTTGTTGTTGTTGTTGTTGTTGGTGGTGGTGTTGGTGGTGGTGGTGCAAGGATTTGTTTATGTTTTTGTTTTGTTTCGGGTTTTGGGAGTTATGGCTACTACCCCTGCTGCTGTTGCTGCTTCTGCATTCAGAAATTCCACCGGAATCTGCTTGTTTCCTGCTGCGACTTCTTCCGCTCATTGTAGCTATGAAAATCTCCAAGCAACAAGTATTATCCCAAGAAGAAGTAGCCTGAGGCAAAGCTGGCTTCACCAGCCTTTTGCGCATGTGGGTTTGTTGCAGCTGACGATGACGACGAGGATGAGATGTTGTGGGCAACGGCGGAGGAGGAGGAGAAGGATGAGGATGATGATGATGATGGGAGGATTAGAGAAATGCTTCGCTGTCTGGGATTCACCCAACAGGTTTAGAGCTGCAGCAGCAGAAGAAGCAGAAGAAGAAGGAATGGGAGGCGCAGAGGGCGGTGGCGGTGGTACTGGTGAAGCAGTTTCGGCAGGCAAACTACCTCATTCAATCACGGAAGTCTTGAAGAATTGTGGGATGTGCCTTGCTTTGGTAGCTGCCATAGCCATGCCTTTGTCACCTTTTTCAGCGGCTGCAGCAGCAGCGCTGGAGAATAGAGGCCCGGCTGTTGCAGACCTAAGCGTGCTAATATCAGGGCCGCCAATCAAAGACGCCAACGCTTTGCTACGGAACGCTTTGCCCATCACCAACAAACCCATCAAAGACGTACAAAAGTCTTTGGAGGACATTACTGAGGATTTGAAGCAACCCGGGGAAAAAGCTCTCGGTTATGTTGAGCGGGTAAGAAGCTTCTTCTTCTCCTTCTTCTATACTGTCTTGTCCAGCCTGCTTGCTTGCTTGCTCCCCCTGTCAAGAGAGGAAGAGAAAGGAGAAATTTGCACCCGTCTCCAATAATTCTGGATACCTAGTCTGACAATTTGGACCTGCATTTCAATACATGCTCTGCTACTGACAAGGGACTTTGCTTTGGTTACAGATGCTCAATGTGATTGGGATTTCCAGTGTCTGTAATGAATTAGCTGCAGCTTAATTTGTTGATGAACCATTTTTTTTCTCTAACCAAGAAAGTCCGGTGCAACCTCCTTCCATGGGATTGGCAACCGGCAAAGTGGCTTTTGATTTTGCTGCCCTCCTTCACACATACTGAGCTTTGTGACATCTGGAAATTTATTGGCAGAACACAAGACAGGCTGCACGGGTACTGAACCAAAACAAGACTGTCATACTAGCAGATGTTGCAGAAACTAAGAAAGAGGAAGGTCAACAGCTGATTGACAACCTCAACCAGGGCCTTCAAGACTTCCAAAACATCATTGAACAGAAAGATAGGGCTGCTGTTGCTCCCAAACAAAAGGAGCTCCTTCAGATTGTTGGCAAGTAAGTGACAAAGAACCTCCCAAATTCTTTTGTTTCTGACATGCCTGCATAGAGAGAAATTAAACCCCCCCAAAAAAGAAACAGAGATGGATAATAAGTCAAGTTCTCAAATCTTTGTTGAATTTATTGGGTTGCCTCATTCTGATTCCCTGACCTCCTAATTCAGCATTTTAGGACTCAAGCTTGCTACCAAATTGTTCTAGCATAACTTCCATAGAGTTTCAGGATCCCTTCCTGCATTGACTTATGTATTTCTACTTCAATCCCTAGATGGTGAATGGAAGGTTTGCCAAAAATTGAACCTCAGATTAGAGTTCAAAGTGGATCATGAGCAATATAATCAAACAAGATGTGACTTTGTGGTCTTAAACTGTAGGATGTAAAGCCAACCCTATCTACTTCACAAATGAACCAGACAGAATGCTTTTGGCCACTATGCCTTAGGCTTAGATGCTTGCTGGTACAGGGAAGAGCTAAAATGAAGCTTAGCCTCACAAGCTTTTTGCAGCTTGAATGAGGGTATCATTGACTTTTTTGGTCAGCTATATCTCTCAAGTGGTTGCCAACATCATGAATGAGTATTCCTGTTGCTTCTGGAAAATGTGACAGAAACTCAGGATGCAGATGTTTGTATAATCTTTTGCCCTAAATTTTCGTCTGATTTATATATAATACCTACATCCACTGTCAGGAGCTGATGAAGTCAGTGGGTAGACAGGCAGCTCATCACAATTTGTGATGATGTTGATGGTCTGACACTTTGTGAGAAACCTCTCATAATGTTATGACTGCACTCATGCCACATTACCTTCAAAGTGTCATTGTGGAGATTTCCCTACAATCTCATAGATATGTTGTCAATGGACAGGTTCTGAAGTCTGTCTGTGGTGCAGTATAGAGGAGGCAATGGTGGCCAAATTTCCATATGAAGTACCTGAGGAGTTTGCAAACAAGCCCTTGCTGAAAGGACGGGCGACAGTAGAGATGAAAGTGAAGGTGAAAGATAACCCTAACATTGAGAATGCATTGCTCGAAATGGTTGTTGACGGCTACAATGCTCCTGTAACTGCGGGAAACTTTCTTGACCTTGTCGAACGCCATTTTTATGATGGCATGGAAATCCAAAGAGGTATTCATATTTCTTGAACTCCATATCTGGAATCTGAATCTGTCTCTTGAAAACCCACTGTCCAGTTTGCCAGCTAGTATGGCAATTTAACCCTGATTGAGCTTTTGAGTCTGGGAATATGACACTTACTCCTCTGGATAGAATCAGTTGAGTTTTCTACAAAGATACACATAGGTGCCAAATAGCATAAGTGGGATATTTGGTCAATATATGTCCTACATTTTGACACTGGTAATTGCACAGCAAGCAAGGAAAGTTGTCAAACCTTCTTCATTCAAAACTGGGTTTCTCTCACTCTGGTGTAGACTTCTGATTTACTCATCACATCCACTTTATGATCAAGAGCAGGAATAGGGTCAAGTGTCTTTAGGTTTCCTGTTTTCCTCTTCTTCCTTCTCGAGATTGTTTTAAGATAATTTGCTTTGCTCTTAGCCATGTTCATCTTCTTTCAGATGTTTGTGTATGGTGTTTCATGGTGTGTTTCCCTTGAAGAGTATGCATTCAGTATATCTTCACCATCCAAGACTGAAGTCAAGGCTGAAGGTGTCTTGCATAATGAAAGCCCAGGCATCTATAATCTTTCTATAGATTCGTAAATGGACAAAGTATGGGTTACTATTAAAGAGGGCATTCAGGAAAGTTGAATTGATATGTTTCCTTTCTTGTTTTAGCGGATGGATTTGTGGTACAGACAGGAGATCCTGAGGGTCCATCTGAGGGCTTTGTGGACCCTAGTACTGGGAAAGTTCGCACTATTCCATTGGAAATAATGGTTGATGGTGACAGTGAGCCCATTTATGGTGCAACTCTTGAGGTATTCCTCCAAAAATCTTTTGTGAATTTTAAGATTTCTTTTTCTTTCTTGCCAGAGATATTGCCAATAATGGTTAACTGGATGCAGCATTTGAAAACTGAAGTCACCTCTGTGATGTTTTATAGTTGTATGTACTGTAGAGCAAAACTATAGTTTGGCAGTTCTCAGTTTGTATATGTAATATAACTCACAAGTCTTTCTATCTTCTGGAGAGGTGTGTCTGAACGTTTCTGGTTGATGAACATCATGATAATCATTTGATGGCAGGAGCTTGGTCGGTATAAAGCAAGAACAAAGCTCCCATTCAATGCATTTGGTACCCTTGCAATGGCACGAGAGGTGCATTTCTCATGTTTTCTCAGCATTCTTGGGTTGCTTGGGAAATGTTGAAAAGTTCCAAACATGCCTTGAGGGGAGAGCACATTCTTGATAGAAATTGACTGGAATGTGGGTGGGATGGGACCAGGAATTTGCGAATGATTCTGCATCAAGCCAAATATTTTGGCTCCTAAAAGAAAGTGAGCTCACACCAAGTAGTGCAAACATTCTGGATGGCCGCTATTCTGTATTTGGATACATAACAGAGAACCCTGACTTGTTGGCAGATTTCAAAGTGGGAGATGTAATTGAAAGCATCCGGGTCACTAATGGTCTTGATAATCTGGTCAATCCAACCTACAAGGCTGGAGCTGCTTAACTGCTCTTTCACTAGTGAGTCCCAGAAAATTTCATGAGAATTTTGTTTCTCTTTGAATATTTATGAGATGATGTGTAAACCAGTCAGGAGAGGGCTAGGTGAGAATCTGGAGTCCAATCAACGCAAGTGATTTTGCTATTTCTTTTAATACATTTCTTACCATGAGATTATTCAATTTGACCAGAGGTATGTTCAGGGAGTGAGGCTTTTGATCTGCCTCAATTCACCACCACTCATTTGTGCAAGCTGCACAAGAACAGTGTGCTTCACCACTCAAATTCTACTCTATGCAACATGTATGACCTCAATCCTTTTGAGGAACTTTTTGACAACTTCTGTGAACCTTTAGGCAGTGTACAAGCTATGCAGAACTCTTTGGAGGACCCAAGCCAAAAAATTAAGCCATGAAATTTTATCCTTCTGATCCAGGGGATGTCCCCATCTGCAATTTCTCCAATTCAGAGCACTCAACAAGGTGCTAACTTTATCAGGACTTTATTACTTAGCTACTTGAGAAAGTGGGGCAATGTGATAAGTTATTGAATCTGCCATCACCCAGTGACCCTTGCACTCTTGGCAATAAGTTTTCTCATCATAGCAAAGCACTCATATGACATAAACACCCATGACAAGTACTTAAGTCAATCTGTACTTGTTGCCAAACAGCTTCACCATTGTTTCTCAGTGTGCAAGTTTATGCTTCTCTCAGCATCATATTATGTCAAACTGAGCAATGTACTTACCATGTACATTGATACAAATTGGACATTAGTTTTAGAAACAAATCTCAAATGGAGATTTTGCATATGGAACAAGAAATTCATTGTAAAAGGGTGGCTTCAAACAAAATCATGAGTAACAATGGAACTATCTAATATGGTCACCTACATGGAATGCCCACTTAATCATCCAGTTGAAATGTCTTTCTCAAGGATTTGATTCTGTAAATTTCTGTTACTGGCTTCAAATCATCTGGATAGTGCAAAATTCTGCTTCTTGGTGGACATTGGCCATTGAACTCGGTTCTTTCAGAAATTTTGCCAACTGTATTAGCAGACAATTGTCTTCCAGGTTCATCAATTGCACCACTGTACTAAATTCATAACCAATATTCAAGTTCAGTGGTTTTATCAGATTTAGCAATGAAGCCCTTTTCAAAGTTAGTGTGGCACTACAATTATTTCACAGATCTAACTAAATTTCACATTCAATGATTTTTGACAGAATTATGAAGTTTGAAATTGCAGAGGGTTTTTGGAGACATTGTGGCCAATTGAATTTGCCCATACATTTCCTTATACCATATAGCGAGCATCTCCTCAACATCCAATGTCAGAAACATAACAAAAAATAGCTAGGTCACTGGAGTTCATTTGGACAGAATGGTATAATTAGTAAGTAAAAGAAGATTTTGCATTGCATGAAAGGACTAAAGAAGCCTGTACATCTACTTCACAACTGAATACAATTTATCAATGTCTGCATCCTACATTCATACAATATTTTGGGAGAGAGTATGATGACAAGAGGGTTGAACGTTATCAGTTAGCAAAAGAAGATCCTACAATGGGACAAGAGTTGTCATCAAACGTCTTTTCCCATCTTTCTAATCCTCAATTGGACAGAGAACTTCACAATTGCCTAACCACATTTTCTGCAAAGAGCCATATGTGTTAACATTGCCTCTGAAGAAGAAGCTCGTCTGTTTGCATTAGTTCCAAAAAAGAAGCTCATAACACTTGAGCAAAACTCAATCTCAGTTGGATACTGTGCAAAAGATCTGTTTACTCTGAATGCATTGCATTTGCAATGCACAGATAATTTTTTTCCTCCAGTGAGTCCAACCAAACTAGGCATGAATGCGCACGTCATCCAAAACAGCTACTCCTGGTAAAACTTTTCCTTCCAGCAACTCAAGGCTGGCACCTCCTCCTGTTGAGACATGGCTCATGGCTTCTGCCAGACCTGCCTTTTCTACTGCTGCTACTGAGTCACCTCCTCCAATGATTGTCACACATCCTTCCTTTGTCAGCGCAGCCAATGCATTTGCAATAGCATATGTCCCATTGGCAAATGAATCAAATTCAAAGACTCCCATAGGGCCATTCCACAGTACAGTCTGCAAACCAACAGACCAATATTACATGATCACAAAATTACTTCACTTGCATTAGGGCACCCAAGAACATTCACAAATATGTAAGATTTTCACAAAGTTTGACCAATTTCAGAGAGGTTCTGTGGTGTGCACCTTGGAACCCTTCAAAGCATCCTCAAACTGTTTAATAGCTTCAGTACCGATGTCAAGACCCATCCATCCTGGACAAACCATTAAAGTGGCAATCAGCAGACTTCAGGAGTGTTGCATATCTATTGTAAAGTATGAACACAATTTAATCAAACAGACTTGAACTCAGAGACATGTTCATGGAGGATAACCATACACTCATTGTTTCTCTCTCATGCAACCCTGCACTAACCATAGAAAGCTGCAAACCAGAAGGAAAACTTGTTGATTCACTTTTCCTTTTCAAATTCAAGCCAAAAGTGGGAAAAGAGATAGGTACCATCTGGAATGCTAGTAGAGCTGCATGTCTGCGTATTGGCATCAGGAGCAAATTTATCAGCACAGAGCACATCCTTGGGAAGGATGAGGTCAACACCCTTCTCCTTTGCAATTTCCGCCAGTCGTGTTGCAAGGTCCAGCTTGTCATCTTCAACAAGAGATGAGCCTACGCTGTAACCTTGTGCCTTGAAGAAAGTGAACACCATACCACCTCCAAGAATAACTTTATCACATACTGACATCAATGATTCAATCACAGTAATCTTTGATGAAATCTTGCTCCCACCAACCTGCCAAACACTAGGAATTCTCAGAAAAGCAGAGATACTCTGAAACTCTTGTGATACATGGATGCAGGAGCACTTGGGCTAGAGAGACAGGGTACTTCATTGTCTTATGATGACTTCACAAACATCTGAGACTTACAGTCAATGTGAGAATATTAGCAGAAACCCTTGTGGAGCATCAAGACGGTAGATGTTTGTAGCACAAGCCAAAATATACTTCAACTTCGCCAAAAAGAGTCCAACACATTTTCTTGTATGCAACAGGAAATTGCAGATAAATAAGCAATGTCCAGAAGAAGGCAAACAAGGGCAAAAAACAGCTCCAAATGAAGAATACAATAAGTACAATTTTCATGACCTCCCAACTCTAATACTATAATTGGTGACAGCCATTGTTCCATGGATAAAAAACAAGTGGGAAGAAGTAGTGCTGCTTACAATGGCAACAAAAGGCTTCTTTGGCCTTTGGATGACACTAGACAAATAGGCCAGCTCTTTCTCCAGTAGAAAGCCTGCCACTCTAATCGACACATAGTCAGCAATGCCAGCAGTGGATGCATGTGCACGGTGGGCCGTGCCAAATGCATCATTGACAAAGCAATCAATGCCCTTTGCCAACTGTTTGGAGAATTCAATATCATTCTTCTCCTCTTCCTTGTGAAATCGTACATTCTCCAACAGCAAAACTTCTCCACCCTGCCACCACATGCCATCCCCATCCCTAAAGTGTTCAGACCAATCAGCTAGCTCTCTGAGGGAGAGACAATTGGCACACTTTTGAGTTCCTAGATCCCCATCACTGCCTACATGCACTCAGAACTGATCCAAGAGTAGGGAAGATCCGGGATGCATGTCATCATAACAGAGACAGTAGCAAGCAGCATTTGCAATTCAACTCACAGGGGTGGACACAGTTCAACCTTGAGTGCTCCAATCTTAGCTTCGACATCAGGACCAATGCAGTCGGGCGCAAGCTCTACCTTCTGTCCCAGCAGCTCAGTAAGACGCTCTGTTTCCCAGAAATACAAGAACCCAATTTGTTGCAGTACATGAGATGCAAGCAATTCACAGAACATGAGACGCGAGCATTACTTGAAAAAAAAGAAAAAGTTGCACCCTATGTTTTTTGCACTTACCTGCAACGGGTTTGAGGCTGAACTTTGCTTCGGGCCCTTTCTTAGGACGGCCAAGGTGGCTAGCCAACACAACTCTTGCGCCAATCTTGACGAGAAACTGAATGGTGGGTAGAGATGCGCGAATGCGCGTGTCATCAGTAATTCTGGAGTTCTCATCCAGAGGCACGTTTAGATCACATCGCACAAACACAGTCTTGTCCTTCAAATCCTTCTCGTCAACATCATTCAGTGATTTCTTTCTATCCGATCCTTTTGTGGCGAGTCTCTGTATGTCACTCACGCCGTCCTCATCGCCAGGCAGCAGCTGTGTGGGGCTCAGGTGATCCACTTTACCCACTGAAGGAGGAGGAGCTTCGGCTACGGGCCTCAACACGCGCAACTTCCCAAACGATGATCGTCTTCTGTAGCCTCCTCCTACCTCAGTCACCACGCCGACTCTGGAAATTCCACATCCTCTCCTTCTTCCCAGGAAAACCGACGACGACGACGACGACGACACTACGGACCTCTGCTGCTGCTGAAGCTGCTGCTGCACACTATGGCTCCTCACTCTAGGAATCACCACTCCGGTTCCAGCCACAGCTGCCATAACCACACTCGTCTCCATCCCTCCTGAAAACCCACAGACCCAAAACCAACTCAAAATTCTCAAAATCTTCACAACATTTTTCAAAACTTCAAATCCTACGCAAACACGAAATCATTTACAATTTACAAGTCCCCCCCAAAAAAAAATCAACCCAAAAAAAAGGAAAAAAAGTTTGCACTGAAATCCTGGAAATGCAGGCTCTTAGATTCCTTGACATCCTCAAACCCAAAACATATCACCTTGGGAAAAAAAAAAAAACTCTATATGAGCTTGAGAAAAAACAAAGCAAAGCAAAGCAAAGCAAAGCAAACAGGCTACATACTACTAAGAAAATCTCAACAAAGAACCAACCTGTTGTCTGCAAAAAAAATAGGTAACAACAACGCCAGTAGAGGGAGAATCTAGAGCGACAAAAATTCAGCAAAAGGATTTGCTACAACAACAAGAATCGGAGATTGCAAAAGTCGAGTTTAGTTGGAGCAATTCAGCTTCATCACCCACAGTTGTGTATCCTCATGTGCAAAAAACCAGACCCCAAACCCATCCCCTCCTTCCCATGGAGCCGATGCCAATTGTCGCACGCAAGTTGAAAGTTAGCGTCCGAATTGATAGGTGGCGAAGTCCCATTGGTCTATTGGCTAAAATTGTTGCATTTCTTGACACGTTCTAGATACTTCGCATATCCAAGTCACATTTAATTACCTACTGTGGCTACTTTCAGACTTCCTTTTGTTGTTAAAGATAGGCTTTATGCATTATTATTATTAATTTTTTTAAAGTTTAAATTTAAAAATAAAATAGAAAATATGTATATATATATATGTAATAATAATAATAATTTTAATTTTAATTTTAATTTTTAACATAAATTTTATTGGTCTGCGTCTCAGTGAGAAACTAGGAAAAGATGCAGACTCACAGCAGTAATTTTTTAATAAAATGTTTTATTAAACACTTTAAATAATTTTTAAAATAAAATTTATATAATTTTAAATTTTATATAATTTTGTAATGTTGCTCAAGTGGTCATCATCTATTATAAGTATATTTATCCAAATTTGATGATCATTCAAAATACGAAAGTAGAAAATCTTAAGCACCCTTTCATATTGTAAGCAATTGTGATGATTTTTACAATTAAAAAAATTTGATGATTTTTTTTTAAAATTTTTGGGAAAACAGAGAATTTTGTGATAGAATATTATTCCTTTTTAAAATATATATTTTTGGAAATTTGGTGAGAATTTGCCCCTGAATTAATCACTTGAAGAGTTTGCATGGGAATTATTTTGGGTGGCCACAGTTTCAAGAACTTTTCCTTCTTGAACTGTTTGCTTGCTGGATTGGAATGAAGGAAGGAAGCAAGCAAGCAGGCAAGGGACCAATTCTCTTGAAGAGTCAATTCTCTTTGAAGAGGAGGAGGCTTTGAGGGGGATTTCCTCTGGTAAGGCCAAGTTAGGTTTGCTCGGCCATTTGTGAGATCTTAAACAAGATCTTGAGACTTGAAGGTGTTTGAAAATCAAGTTGTGTTCACATGCACTAAAATTGCCATGCACTATGGCAGCCCACATTACACAACTAAGCTGCTTGTTTTCTCTTTTTGGGTATTAGGGTTTAGGGTTTAGCTCAATAGGGTTTCCATGTCTTTTGTTTTTTTGTTTATTTTGTCATTTTGGTGCTGTTGGAAGGGCAGGATTTGAGAGTTCTTGCAATATTATCTTGGCCCTTTCAGGTGGCGGGGCAGAGTGAACTGGCTTCCCCCAGCGCACACCATGCAGCATGGGTGATGTGTGGAAATGAAACATTTGATGAAACCCTGGTAAACTTCATTATATTCCTGTTCTATAGCTGACCACCATGGTTAGCTTATGTACAAAACCAATCACATGTTTTTACTTACCTAGTACCTTACCCTAAGGTCAGTTTTGTCATTGAATAGTTCTCAAAATAATAGAGTTATCCATAAAGTCACCCTGTCTTCACCCTATCTTTGGGCCTCCTTTCGCACCCTTAACCCCTCTTTGAGTGGTATCCGCAAAGTAAGGAAATTTTATTATATCTCAGTATAAAACGCTGAAACTCAGTGCGAAATGCTGAATCTCAGCATTTAATGCACAAGGTTCGAGAGGAATTATAGTAGCTGTACAGGTAGGAGCAGTGAAAATCTAATGTAGCAGCGGTGGAGGCGCTCAGGAAAAAGGGAAGACAGGGCGAAACTCAGGAACCCATCAAATTGAAATTGTCCCGCTCAGGGGGTCATCCAACTTAGGATCGCCCTAGGGTTTAATTGTGGAGGCAAGTTTGGGCATTTTAGGGTTTAAGTTTTTTTCCCACCCCCAAGTAGCTTTCTCCTATAAGTTTTCTCTATAACTTTTGAGTTTTCCTCCTTTTCTCTTCATTTATGTTGTCTTTTGATGCATGCCTTAGAGGCTAGTATTGCCTTCCCCATGTTTTCAACATTATAGCAAAATGTGACAAAAAACAAATGTCATTTGCCTCAAAACACATATTTCAATTTGTTGTTGTCTTGCAAATTTTGGAACAAATTTATGTGATAAAATTTTAAAACTAGTTCAAGGACTCAATTTGAATAAAATTAGCATTTAATAATTATAATCTTATACTTGAACCATACCTAATGAAGTTGCACCTTTTTCAAAATACCTTTGCCCCAACACTTGATTATTAGCCTATTTGGGAAAAGTAAAATGAATTATATTTAAAAGTTTTAGAATGGGTTAACTACCTTGAACTCCAAATTTATTTTTAATTCAATTTTTTATTTGGAAAGGATTATCAATTTTTTATATATATGAGATCGGGATGCATGGTTTCCTAAACACAAAAATATTCATACAACACTACTAGTAATTACCAAACGAAGGAAAAAGATGGAGGAGGTTTTCCAAAATAGGTCACCAAGGTGGAACCTTGGTAATTTAGTTGAAGGTGAGAAGGAGATGGGGGATGACAATGGGTTCCAATGTATAGTGCACTAATGAATCTTGGGTCACATAGGGAGGGAGCATCTCACTAATGTGGGAACATGCCATTGGACAAGAGCTGCCTAGTTATATAGCAAATTTTGTTATTTTTTGACATTTTCATACTTAACACATTTTTGCATGTTCTTCTTCCATGGTTGGCTACACCTCATAAGTTAGGTTTTGTTATGTTCAATAATTCATATGCTTGGCATTCTTATATAATCGATTATGTTTCATAACTAGCAAGAAAACATTAGTTATCTTTTCCATAATTGATTATAGGAACAATCTCACTAAGGTGGCAACACAACATTGAACAAGAACTTCCCAATTATATTATGTATCATGTTGCCTTTAGATATTTTTGTACATTTTTTACACCTTTTGACACATTCTTAATTGGTGGTTGGTTAAACCTCATAACTTGCCCTTTTTTTATGTATCCCATATCATGAAAGTTTGACATTCTTTTACAATTAGTTATGCCAAATGCTTGAGGTTACTTTATAATCAATTATGTTCGAAAACTTGCACACTTTCATTGATTATTTAGTCCATAATCCAAAAAATTGATAATGGTCGATGAGTGTTAAGTGTAATTATGTACAAAACAAAATGATGGAAGGGTGTGACTCATGAGGTATGAAAAGATACGTCATGCAATTTACCATGTGTCCTTTTGATACTTTACAAGAATTTCAAAAAAAAATTATTTCAAAGCATACTTTTTGAATAGACCTTGAACATTGTCCAAAAATAATAAATGTTAATGAGGTCACATTTCCCTATCTTTATTCAAAATTTCAAACCACATCTTATGACCTTGTTCACAAGCTTGCATATTTGGTCTAAGATTAATTTGGTGATCATTTATCATTTGATATTCCATGTCTAGTGTTTATAGGGAAAATGTTCAAGATAATTGGAAGTATATATTACAAAGTTTTGAAATCCCTAGACCTTTATGTAAATCGGTCCAAACATGTTAACAAGAGCCAAGGTCACTTGCTTAAGTGATTGTTTATTTTGAAATGTTCTTAAATTATTATTTTTAAAATTGTTTAAACGTTGTAACATATTATTAAATAAATATATGTTTAAGTAACCTCCCTCAAAATATGGCATGTTAAAATAATATTTCAAAAAAGTCCTTGCAATTCTTAAAATCATTCATTATATAATTTTTAATGAATGTTTTTGAATATTTCATCCTCATTATATTCACTCCAAACCATACCACATGTTTACATTATATATTAAAAACATTGTCATGAGTGATTTTAAATGAATTGCAACATTAATATAATTTTGGACACTAAAACATGAAAAATTAAACATTGGTTACACTTATTTTGGCTCTTATTAGTGTGATTGCACTCAAATGTTTCTTAAGTTTTCTTATCTATCTTTAATACAATCACTATGTTTTTTATACGAGAATTTTGAAATTATAAACATCCATATGTTTAGGGTGTGATAGGTGTTATCCTTGTTTTCAAGTAAGAACTAGATATGGAGTTCAAGCAAAGAACTTACCTAAACTTAGAAATACATGAATTTGTAGGCTTCCCATGTCACTAAAATAATTACAATGCCAACATAGGGTTTCATCAATGAATTTAGTCTATGGAGGTTAGCTTACAACTCATGTGAGAGTTGGAGGTGAGCATGGAAGACATTTCCACAAGACACTTGCTAATGGCTTTGTATTAGCACCTAGTAGGATTAGTGTTATTAATTTCATTATATGGTTTTGATTCTCTCTCTTGCAATTGATGAAATTTTCTATAGATGAAACACATCAAGGTCCTTGATTTTGTGTGCACATTACATGTTTTCCAATGATCAATTATAGTATGAAGATTTTTTATAGAATCATAGATATCAATGGTGGAATGAATTTGATATAATGATCAATGTTAAGTGGGTATTAGAAATCCATTGGTTTTTAGGCTAGTTCTCAATGCACTTTTCAAACTAAAAACCAATTGTTCTCTTTTTGAATGAAAATCAGCACTTTGAAAATTAACTAGGAGTACCATAGAGGCTCAACTTGATACATGTGGAGGTTATCAATTGAACCTTTGAGGTTGGTTCTCATACGTGTATACATTTATAAAATCCCAAATAAGTAAAATCACCTACCCATTATCATTACAAGGTTTAAACCCTAAGACTTTTTAGAAATCCTAAAAAAAATTAATTATTATGTCATGACCCTTTATGTGTGCAAAAGGTAATTGAACTTTACGTTTAAAGTTTACACTTGTCAATGATCTTAAATTTAAAATCATTAAGATCAATGAACATTAAATAAAAACAATCATATGCATTATTCAATAAAATGAAATGTGATTTTATGGTTAATACTTAAGTCTACTTTGAAAAGATCTTGAGTTCATACCCCATTTCGTTGAAAATTAACCTACTTGAAAACTGGTTTGAAAACAAACAATTCTTATTTTGATGATAATTTGAAAAAAATAAATATCAAGAACTGGATGGGTTTTCTTTTAAATCTTAAGAAAACTAGAATTGGCGATTCTTTCAAAAATATGAAAACCACCCAACATTGATTCCTATAGCTATTTATGTGGTGTTAGTGTGTGAAAAGTGGTTTATTGGTTGAAATGCCATTTTAAAAAAATGATGAAAAGAAACAAGCAAATCAACCTTATGAAGTTCTCATTTTGATTGACAATCTTTTTGCATTACAATAATTATCACATGACAAATTTGTAATAATAAAAAATAATTAGTCGACAACTTTAAGGACTTTATGAATTTCATGTTACATATGCCTTATTAGTTTTGGAGTTTTTTAACAATTCCATGTAATACATCATTGTGTTTTTTATGTGATTAAAGGTTGGTGCACAAACAAACATTTCATTATCTCCAAATGTATGCTAGAAGAGGGAGGCTATGAAAGGGCAAAGGGGATGTTTAATTAAGATGATAAGAGTCTTTTTACAAGGTTTCTAAGTTGTTGTTTTGCTCTCTTTAGAGCAAGACTATGCACATGGCCTCATTACTCAAGTTGTTCACCACTATGCTACTTATGTATACTTGATATTTTCATGTTTCATTATATGATCACATGGGAAAGGTACACTTAATTATTTGTGTCATTAGTTTATTTGTTGGTTTCAATTTATTTTGCTTGCCTCCTTACAAATTGGATTGACTGCCAAAAATGGCATTTACATAACTAATGGATGATGGTGCACTAGACCCTTGCATATATGCATAATGGTTTGCACAAGTAGATTGAGGAGGGATTACTAATCTAAGTAGTAGAACATATAAATTATTTGCAAAGATTCCATTGGTTGCAACCCACATTCCCAATATCCTAATGCAATATAATTATGAACTCCCAAAAACATATTTTGTGATCAATGTTAATGAAAACCTAGTACTAGAAAAGATTTTGTGGATTTCTTGCTTGTGTTTTTTTGGGTTGTGATCCATCATCCCATTATGATAAAACTAATCTCTTATCAATTTTCCACTTTTTCATTTATCTTTTTGCAATTTCTTGACAAGTTGAATTCCATTAATGTTTGGGTTCTTTTTATACGTTTACAAAGATTAAACTTTACACTATATGTACAAAAATTCTTTTTCATCCTTTTTTCCCCCAATAACAAAATCAAACATATAACTGCATGTTTGTTGTTAAGGTTCAACACATACATCAAATGTAAAGCTTGATGGTTAACCATTGGGATTTTTGAGTGCATGAATAATGTGATGATTTTTGTTGTTGTTATGCATGTATGTCATGGCATGGCATGGCATGGAAAATTTAGCATAAAAAAGGCAACATCTTTTAGCCTCCTTTCAATCTAATTGTTTTATGTTTTTTTTAATTTTTATATGTGTAGTATCTATCGATAATAAATGCGATCTCCTCCATTTTGAAAATGTAATTAAATATGCACAAAAGTTTTGTTTCCTTTTGTAGAAAATTTTGGTTGACATTTAAGCCATGGGTGGCTTTACATGTGCAAGTGTAGGAATAGGGAAGTTGCATCAAATTGGTGGTGTTAATAGATAGTGTACATGTATATCTACGTGGACATTTAAGCAAAGCTATGTTTCTACTTAGTGTTTTAGACTTTCAATGTACATTTTTCTAGCTCAAACAACTCATAAAAAAAGTAAGGCAAGTTGCATTGAATTTGAGAAATGTGTTTTGAGTTGTCATGTCCATCTTTCACCAAAAATGTTTATTTTCATCATATCGTGTACATTGGAAACAATACAACACACCATGTACATGTGTGTAGCTTTGCACAACCATATTATTCTATATTGAATCAATGCATTTTAGAGTGTTTTTCATGATTGTGCAAGGTGGTCAAATGTTACAAATTGAAACAAATCTCAAGTGCTTGCAAAGAGGTATTGGAAAGATGTTTATTAACACCAACATTCTTTGAAATGCATTCCTTTTTAAAATGGAAATCAACATATATTGATAGATTGCCATCAACAAGGATGCATGCCTTCTAAAAACATTATATTTAGATTTTGTATCAAATTTGAAAAAAATTATTAGTTGTTTTTCTTTTCTATCAGTTATATATATTTTGGAATTATTATACTTAACTTTTGATTCAAAATGCATTTTGAATGGTTGATTAAACATGATGGCGCCTTTTTCATTCTATAAGGGACAACGTGTATATTGCTAATACCTTTTATATAGGTCCAATGATTGTTTTACATAAACACATCATATTTCTATCCATGAACATGACAATGATTAGTGTTTTTCTGAAATAACATATAAATATTTAAAATTAAATGTTATTATACATACATTTTGAACAATTTCATTTATGTTTCAATTGGATAATATGTTTGTTCAACTTTTGATTTCTTTGGTTCCTTGTTTGAATTTTGAAACATATCAATTTTCATCAATTTCAAAAGAAGCAACCCAAAATCCATTTTGCTTCTACCATTATTTGTCATTTTCTTTATGTTTGCAAAACAAAGGTGCATACCAATATCTCATCCATGTTTTTTGATCAATTTTTCATAACAATTTACGCATTACATTCACATTAATTTGTTCTACTTAGTGGGGATATTTGAAACTAATGGAAAATTTCCTATATGGATTTTTTTCATAGAAGAACAACAATACACATGTTTTCTTTCAAAAATTAATTATGAATTTATATCAACAATTCATTTTGTTGTGCTAACTACTTTGAACCCTAATACCAAAATGATAGCTCCACATAGAGACTTTTAATACTTATATATACACACATGTGTGTTATTTTAATCATCAATCCATATAAACCCCAACCATGAAGAGGTTTCAAAAATTGGGGAACAATCCAAAAAATTCATCTTTTGAAAGGCAAGTGAAACAACCTAACAATGTGCTATACGGACAAAGGTCTAGTATCAACATTGCTTTTGAAATTCAAACCTCCCAAATTTCCCACACTAGGACATTTTCAAAGCTCAAAAAAAGTGACAGCCAAAGTAATTAAGAGACTTATGAAACAAGAATATAAAGATTAGCTAGTCCAAGATCCCTTGCATTATGTTAAAGTTGGGTGTCTTCATGTTAATGAATATCACTTAGGATGTAACAAATGGAATAGAAACCAAAAGAGTTTTAAATTCTTGATCAACTACTAAGATATTATCAAAATGAAGTATTAGGTCATTTAAGTACATACCAATGGTTAATAATTGTTGAAATTTGTATTTTAACATGTCACGAATTGATAGTTATGGAGTCCTTTGTAGTCCTTTGTAAATAAAAGGACTTTTGTCATAGCTTTAAAAAATTCCATTTTTCACAATTTACATGATTTTTTTGTTTAAATTTATTGAATGAACATCATTTGTTATAATCATATTATTAAAATAATTCACCATATGGCTTCAATTCTATGCCCCAAAGTTCAAGAAGCTTTTAAAAGTCTTTTAAAAAATCATGCATGGAACTCCTTAACATGAAGACACCCAATTACATTATTTTAGTTAACCAACCTCATTAACAATTGCTTGTTGATGCACTCCACCAATATCACAAGAAATAAAAAGGATTTTGTTTCCTACAAGCATTGCCAATAACATTTTCAAACTTTTATTGTATAACAAACAACACAATTAATAAGCCATAACGTTGTTTGTTAGTATGAAAAAAAGGTTGGAAAATTGAAAATGCATACTAGAATTGTTAAGGTTGGTGCACCCCTTCATAAAATAAAAAAATTCAATCACACTTGATCAATTACACTTGAGATCCCATATTTTCACATCACCATCTTAAAAATGGAAAAACATAATCTCTTTCCCATGGGTAAAAAAAAATGCAATGAATTTTTTTGGATGTCCCAATGTATGTTTTTATGGGTTTGACAAGTATTATTACATAGTTCCCCAAATGAAACATTAAAAAAAAAAAAAAATTCAATTTATTGAAACATTATGAACTAATCCTTCAATTGTGAAAGATTTACACCAAAACCATCAATATTCAAATTGATGATGGACTTTTCATTTGAAGCATGCTTAGGGTCCCCACACACTTAAGAATTTATTGCTTATAGTCATTGTATGGAAATTACTTAAAACTTTGGGGCATGTTACTTCAAAAGTTTATGACACTTTTCAAAAAAATATGCGAAAAAAAATTCTTATCTTTTTAAATTTTCATTAAACATATTCATGTTTGCAACATGTTTTGCAAAGTCTGTTTAGCTACATAATTTATTTTTCTCAAACTTGTCTTCACTAAAAGTATTTTAATAGGTTTATAATACAATGGTATAGGGGGGAAAAAAGGCAAAAACATTGACTTCAACATCATTTAATTGTAGTGAAAAACCTAGTTTTACAAGGTTCATTAAGCTCAAAATACACTAGAATTATGAACTTCCATGGATTCTAAGTTGTTGTAAATGGGTCCACTATAATGTGTTTTTACCTCATCACATAAATTTTTTTTCCCATAACATTATTGGTATGCGAATCATTAGTTGAATAATTCTAATTTTCAAACTTTCAAAAGTTGATCAAAAAGTTTGAAAGGAAATTCCTTTAGCTTCAAGCCATGTCTAACAACCTCACCTACAAGGAGGCCACTGTGAAAAAATAGTAGCACTTGCATACACAAACTACATATCATAATTGCATTAGTATTCTTTCAATTAAATGAAACTTCTTTTATTGCTTACATATGAACTTAAGGAACCATAGAGGTTCTAATTTTTTTAATACCTAGTCTATTCAAATCATTTTTTATAGAACATGTTTTCTTTCATTGACAATATTCACCTATTCACTATCATTAATTGCTAAAAAAATGGAGAAAGAAAGAAGAATGTTGCTATCAAATAGGCCTTCTCCTCCCACTAATAGGGTCCCATATGCCTTTAGTGCATTTATAATAGTAAAATATTATGAAGTTCTATTGATTGATTTTGAGTTTTTCAAAATTTTCATTCTTTTCTTTTGTGGAATGAAATCCTTTAAAAATGGAAGGGATCAACATTGTTTATTCATTTTGAATTATGACCAATTTCTCAATCAAAAGAAATGTGTTTCTTATCACTTATCATATACAATGTAAACTACTTACAGAAGCATATGATGGATAACATGAAGAAAATGAAAGAAAAATGTGATTTCCAACTGATGTCATTAGTGTTGTATGCTATCAATTTCAGCAAGAAAACAAATGAACCAAAAAAAAAAAAAAAACTTATACCAAAATGTACTTAAAGATTTTTTATACTAAATTACAATTTAATTTAAGAGGGTCAAACAAAAGACATTATCCATGGCAATGCCCCCAAATTTGTCCAAAGGTTGTCTTGTAAGGCAAACCCATCCTTAGGTGGTACTACTAAGAACCACCTCAAGGAATGGTTAAGGAAACAAAAATAGTGAAATCATTTTTATGGGTTTTTTTTGTTAATTTTTTTCACAACTATAAACTTTTTTTTTCATGTTTATCAATTACATGTTCTAAATATATGGCTTAAAGTTTATTTGGGAATTAAAAATTAAAAATTCCTAACTAAAATGGCCCCTTAAAAAATTGACAACTTCAACTTTGGAAATTCATAACTAAATCATAATTAATTAATTAATTTTCAAATAAAAACCTAAAAATAAAACGATTCCAAATTATCTTAGGAAAAAAATTAATAAAAAATTCATAAATCATGTTCCAAATTTATGTTCCTAACCAAAAAGTACAAAAAAAAAAAAGGTGTTATGTTCTTGAAACTTTTTCTAAATGCAATGATTAGGAACATCAAAATACACAAAATTTTTTATATTATTGAGATTTAAAAATCTATGGAACCTAATAAATGTATTCAATTTTTTTATTTTATGAAAATGTTCATTTAAGTGTTTCCTACGATTTTTAAACGTTTGATGGGTTCAAGAAAAATAAGGTGTGACATTCTTAATGGTACTACCTAAAGATAGGATTGCACTGCAAACATTAATTTTGAGCCCCAAAAGAATAATATTTTTTTTGAAAATATATTTAATTGATTAATTTCATGCAATCAACAAATTGATTACATAGGTGGTAAATGTTTGGTTATTTGATTGCTTATCCTACCCATTTTGAAACCTTGGAGCTTTTAGCATTTCACCAAATGACGTCAAATTTTGAAACTTTTCATCTTCCATGACCTATAATCTCTTCATGTAAAATTAAAGCACGTAAAATATACTATAATTCATTAATGAATTGTGAGGACCTTGAATTTTTAAATTTTTTTATGATGAACATCTTTGATTGACCATCACAAAAAAAATACTCAAGGTCTAAATAGTCCCAAAATTGATATGTTGTAATATTTTTTTTCAAGTCATTATATAAATTATAGGAGTCAAATTTAAGGCAAAAGATATGGGAGAAATTGGGCAACTATTACAATTACATAATGTTTTTAAACATGCAAGGACTTGTTAGGGACACAAATATCCATAAAAACAAAGGTTAAAGGAAAGGTTTAAGTTTAACTTTTAAACAAAGAACAAAACAATATTATAAAATTCAAAAACAAAAACATACGAACTAAAAATAAAAACATGAGATGTGCAAGACAAATAAAATGGATATTTATTATGTTAACATATGCAAACATGAACATGAAAAGAACATAACAAGGCTATGGTGCAAGATCATACCTAAAACTAAGCTGAATAAACTAAAGAAAATGAAAGGTCTTATTTTTTATTTATACCCTTTTGGGGATTTAACTTAAATAAGTTTTCAAAGAGGCTTTTATGTGTGCATTGAATAAAAAAGTGTTTTTGAACACCTTCCTAACTGAGAGTCAACTATGAATTAACTGAAAATTAACTAAGGTTTAATTAGGATTTAATTCAAAGTTGATTGGGAATTAACTTAAACTTAATTAAAATTTAACTAAGATTTAATTAGAGTGAATTAAAAATCAACTAGAAATGAATTTCGAATCAAATGGAAGTGAACTAAAACTTAATTAAAAATGAACTGAAACTAAACTAAAAGTCAAGTACGTGGATGAACATTTAAATGAATGAATTCCATGGCATTAACGTTTGCGACAAAAACACTTTTGATTAAACATGCTAATAATTGCTTTGATTGCTTGAAATCAAACTTTTTCTTACATCCCCATGCACCCCTTTAACTTCCCCAAAAGGAAAAACTCATGTCCCACACTACCCTCCCCCCTCCCCTTTCAACCTATCCTTTCCAAAAGAAAATAAGCTTACACTTTGGTTGCATGCTAATTCACCTCATTGGCTGTTAAAAATTTATATCCCTCCTTTTGTTTTTTACCATTCTTTATTTAGGCTAATGGCAAGGGTGAGGAATATGGGTGTATATTGATAGCAAATCATTATTTTCATTAACTTTGATTTTATGGTTCATTGAACTTTAAGAAGAACCTCTTTAAGTTGGCCTTTATATTTTTTTCACTTGCATTTTGAGAGCAATTTGAAGAATTTAAAATTCATGTGAGTTTTTTTTGGATTTTTTTTGTTCAATCTTTTTAAACATTGTGACATTTAAGCCATTGGATGAGATGTAAATAAAAGGAGAAATTATCATTTGAATGGATGATGGGTGAAATTGATTAAATTAATAGCTCCCCATTCCAAAAAATACAAAAATGTTTGAGCTTTTCAATAGGTAGCCTCAAAATTGAATGGCAAAAATTTGGGTAGCAAAGAAACAAATTTCTAGCATTAGGCAATAAGTGATTCCAATGATGATGATCATTAGAGATGGTTTAGGTAGGACAACTTTAGGTTCCCTATATCATAAGTTATCACTTAGATAGTTCCAAATTAGATTATTTTTAGCCCATTCCCAAGGAAAGAGGCATGGAAAGGTGTAATTTCACATTTGAGTCTCTAAAATAAAATAAAATCCAACACCATGTTCATGAGCACATTTTCAATACCTTCTCCACCAATTCACATCCCATTTCTTTCTAATTGAATTTGAATTCAAGAATCTTAATCCAATTGTTGACATTGAATTCAATTTAATTGAATTCGAATCCAATTAAATAAAATCTAAATTGAATTCAATTGCAATTTCAGTTGAAGTTGAATGCAATGTCATTCAATATCTTCATTCAAATAGAACTTAATTTTCACAAAATTAATTCATTTTTTTCATCAATTGATTAGTTAATTATCACTAGTAGTGCATACGTAACAGAAAGTCCAAGTCTAAATTTTTTTTTGAACCAATTGAAAAGCATTCATGCAATCTACAAGAGGATGTAAAATAAGTAACAAATAAACCATCCCTTTACAAATTTAGTGTAGGATAAAGCCAAGGCAATGGGCTTTACCAAGTGTAAAGACCGGCTACAAATTATTATTTTGCCCACGATACCTAGTGGAAAAAAAGAAGGGTGGATATTTGAAAAACAAGAATGAGCATTATGTTTTTCAAATGTAGATGTTTTGTTTTTTGAAACATTTGTCCTTTCCCAAATGAAAAGTTAGCCTAAATAAGGTGCTCTTCAACTTAAAAAAGTGCACAAGTAATGTGCAAGAACCCTATCTATAAATAGTTACTACACTTTGAATTGTGAGGTCACTCAAAATAACAAAGAAAACAAATTCAAACCACCAAATCCAACATTCCCATTAGCTTGCAAAAAAAAGAAACTCTAGATGTACACATAACCCTAGTCTACTAAACATTGAAAAAATTGATCCTTTTCAACCATTTCCATGGATCCTCTAAAATTCTCTCTCACAAACCTCCCAAACCCTTAAACCCTTATTACACATTTAAGTATTAGTTCATTGAATGAAATTGTTGGATTTGGTGTTTGAGAGTCTTAAGATCCAACAATAATTTCATTAAACCATAACAGTTTTTCTCCACACTTACAAAACAAGCCTATTCAACACCCCCCAAGTGTATAATAATACACTAATACTATAACCCTTGTCTGTACACAGATAGGGTTAAAGATTTGGAGCCAGTCTTTAACACTAGTTCCCCCCCCCAAAGCGATACCGTCATTCGGTTTCTACGAAACGGCATGAGCTCTGCAAGCAGGAGGAGGAGGAGGAGGAGGAGGAAGAAGAGGAGCTGTGGGATAAGAAACGTGAAAGAAAAGACAAGAATAGAAATGGTGGACATTTCTGGACACCCTGCAATTTGAAAAGAAACAGAAGAGAGAACAAAAATGTGGACAAATCCTTTTTGTTTAAATTGAAATCCAAAGCCTGCACAGTTAGTTGATGAAAAACTGAGAAAGGAAAGAAATTCTGTAAGATTTTGATCTGCGGAGAAAAATGCAAGAGAAACGGTAAAACACGAACATCCTGTTGAGCATAATAAGCCTGTATTGAAGCAAAGCTCCTTTGGAGTTGTGGTCTGGTTTAACGTGGATTGCAAAAGGATAGAGAAGAAGAAGAAGAAGAAGAAGAGGAAGAAGAATTTTGCAGAAACTCCTTGCAGTTTGATACAATGTGATCTAGCCGAGTTTGAATGATTTAGATTCTTCCCCTCTCCATCAAGTGCCCTTGATCTCTTAGAAAGAAAGAAAGAAAGAGAAGAGAAGAGAAGAGAAGAGAATTTGGTTTCTCACATGCAAACTTGACGCAATCCCCTTTGGTGGTCCGACCTGAGTTTGAACTCATTGAAACGGTAGACGACATTGGTTGAAGATACTACAATCGTCGCCATGAAGGTCCTATCCGCTTACGAGCAGAGGATCGAAGATGCGCTGGTGGCGGAGGACAAGAGGCTAAAGGAAGAGGAAGAGTTGAAGAAATCAGAGGAGGAAATGAAGAAAGGAGGAGGCAAGAAGAAGAGGCTCCTCAAAGGTGAGGAAGAGAAGAAGGGAGTGCGATCGGAGCAGCCATTGGAGGATGAGACTAACCAACCCTACATGCACGAAGATCCGGAAGAAGATGGAGTGTTGCGCCCATATCTAGCCTGGCGCTATGCCATCAAACAGACGAACAACGAGGGCAAGGTTAGGTATCTTCCTGCACCTGATAATGAACGCGCCTATCCGTTGCTGAATTGTGAGCTCCATGGCCGACACATTTGGCTGCATCAAGCTCAAGGTCACGTGAAGCCTCAAGCCTCCACCACTGTCACTCAGGCCTTTGGAAACTTCATGTATTCCAAGATGGTGAATTTTTTCTCTTCTCCTCCGCCTCACTCGCTCTCAGACCTCCTCCAGGGGGTTTGTTTCCTGTCTGTGACAGTTTAAACTCCACACTCCCAAATTCCAATCCAAAAACACAACAGGTGCAACAGAAGAAGACGAGAGTTTCCCACTTCATTCTTCTCCATTCTTTCTCCCAAAGACCTCAACTTAATTTGATGAAGTCACACAAGAAATCAAAACTTGGAGAATAATAATAATAATAATAATAATATGCAGCACACATGCATGCATGCATCTATAGGTGCGAACACTCAGAGATGAGGACCTCATTGTGCGACAAAAATCAATTACTTGGGTTGTCGAGCTCCTCTGTGTTCCAGAAAATCGTGCACGATGTCTTGCTGCTGGTAATGAAAAAAAAACCAATCTTAAAATGAAAGAAGTAATTTGAGCAGCCGAAGATTTGGGTTTCTGCTATATTTCAATTTGTTAATCTTTGGTGACTAAGTCAAATTTGCTCCACCATCAAAAGCATGATGTACTTACTGTTAAGCATTTCCAAGTGGGCATTTGTGAGAAGATACCTAGATTCTCAAGCTTTGTACATGAGGATGACAACTATGCCTCATGCAATTAAAACAACAGAATATAATGTCTTACGTGATCTGATTTGAAGCCTGACCATTTTGATATCCAATTGATAAGAGTTATCAATGCACCTCAGTTGTTACAGGGACATTATTTTCTATTTGTGAAAGATCAGACAATGAGGAGATTCATGGAGATTTGGCATTGAGATCTGGAGAACAATTGCATAGTATTTGCTTGATGCACAATATATTTCTGATGCATGAAATTTTTGTGTTGTGCCAGGCTTTCTTCCCATTCTTGCATCTATGTTGTCCGAGGAGGACATGTACTTTCGGCAGCAGCTCGCACTTTGCTTCAAATTCTGTGCAGGTATGATGGTCTACTTGACCACCATACAGAGTGTTTGTCCTCTTCTCCCCTACTGTGAATATAATATGGCAAACGATATTGTATTGCTACCTAAAAGAAGCCCATGTTGTATGTCTTTCTTGCCTCTTCTCCATAGATAATATATTCAAGCTTCATCCATGGCAATATGGGGTTTTTCTGAATGCAGCTGCGATTACCACATGGATTGATCTCTGTGAATTGGGGTGCATCAAGGGGCTGCTTGCCATGGTCTACTTTTGCCTCTTCCTTTGGAGAAAGATTTAGAATAGTGGGGAATAAGAAGGGAAGACAATGGTGGATAAACGAGCTAGTATTGAAATGTATCTTGGGTCCAAGCTGTATAACACCTCTCCTTGTGGGAAACTAAGAAGCAAAGACAATGTTGAATGAAAGTCCTTATTGTTGGGGGCTGTCTGCTCCATAACAACTCTCCATGAGGGCTCAACTTTTGAAGCATGCATTGGCTTTTGAGGTTTAAGACACCTGGCTCTTAAACTCAAAATCTCAACGTGCATTGAACTTGCAGGTTGCAGATGAGAATGCTATTTTGAGGAGGAATGCCCTGGATGCCCTCAATGATGCAGCTCTCTCTTGTGAAGGTGTTTCTAACTTTTTCTCCAATATCCAGTAAAGATGAAGTTTTAGCTGGTTTTTCAAGGTTTCAGGAATCATACAGCTTGTGTCCATTGGAATAACATCTTTGATGCTTTTTGTGAATAAATGTTAATAGATTCTCTCCATGATGTAATCTTTGGCTGCTTGGTTGCTGACAGTGAGGTCTGAGCTTGTAAATGATGGGACGGCACTGACTTTCATAATGAATCGGATCAAAGAGGACAAAGATACACATTGCCTGTGCAATGCTCTAGATCTGCTCTCCAAGTGTGTGGCAGGCTTGAACTATGACCAGAAGGCTCTTACAGAGCTTCTGAAGGTGTGATATTATGTGTAAGGTCTTCACATTCTGTTATGATGTAAAATTGACACATTATGCTTCAAAGTGTAATAACAGGTAACAATCCTATTGACAAATCTACTGGTTTGTACTAAAGGCACAAAGTCTATAGGTATATGAATACTGCTGAGGTTGTTGCCTGCACAGTGGTCATAATCTCTTCATCAATATGGAGCTAGGTGGTCAAGGAAAATGTCCAAATTCTATCTCAATGTGGCACAGAGGTTCCCTCTCTACTACATCTGATAATGCACCATGTTGATTGACATGGGTGGAAATTGGGGTTTTGAAGGCCAATGCTGTGGCAATAGTATTGAAACTTGCCAATACTCCCTATCAAGATTTGATGGTTTCTGTGGCTCGGTTTTTGTGCCTCCTTTGGTGAGTCTATCTCCAACTTGGATGCTTTTCAGAATGTTGACTGGAGACTAGTTCAGCACACCAGATGATGATAGGTAGCATGCACAGTAACCTTCTCTCAATTGTTTGAATGGGGGACAGTTTCGATGAGGCTGGAAGAAAGAAAGCTGTGGAATTAAAAGCAGTAGAAGTGCTGGTGCCTTACCTCAATCATGTTGACTCACATGTTATTGCTTATGCTGCAGCTGCTCTCATCAGGTACAACCATAATAAGATAGTTCAATGCTGCATTTGAATATCAAAGAAGCAGGAGCCTTCAAGGAAAAGGAGTATTGACAATATGGGAAGTCATACTTGGATTTATTATGTTTAGCAAATTGAAAGACACACTGGTTGCTTACTTGGTTGATGTGCCATTCACAGCATTACCCTTGAAGTCCAGGGTAAGAAAGATTTCATCATGGCCAATGGTGTTCCTGTACTGGTTCCAATGCTCAACCTTTCTGATACAGAGCTCACATTCATGGTTATGGTGGTACGTTACTCTTTCAACTATTGATGGGAGCCTAAACCTTCCACAAAATATACCATGTCAATGCAAGAACTGCTCATGCAAGGAGGCTAAGTTCTTGGAGAGACACAGTGCATCACATAGATTTTGACTTCTTAAATCAATTACAGTGAGCTAGGTAAAAGTGTTTCCTCAATCTAGGGTTTAAGTATCCAATTCTCTTTCTTATCTTGTTGCTATCTGGAGTATGGATATGTTCACTGCTTGTCTCCTTGTGTGAATCTTGGCTTTATGCTCTTTTGCAGTTGATAACAAATGTTGCAGAACACCCACACGCAAGGATGAAGCTGCAGCGGGGTATTGAAGTGCTGAGAGCAATGGTCAAGGCATCTGTGTCAGCAACGATAAAGAAATGCTCCAGGCAAACAATTCAGCAGCTTCAGTTCCGATCCCGACCATTCCAGAATCTCAAGGACGTGAGATAGGTCAAGAGCTGCACTATGGGTTTCTTAACAGGTAGAACCACTCACACAGACACTCTGCCGTGGAATATAGGTTGAGCACCTATATCAGATCAATCCAAACTTGTGGAAACCACAGTTCTGTGACGAAAACATGATCAAGGTCTATATATGTGATTATCATATGTTAAGAGAACCCATATTCTTTCTCAGTTGTCTGCAAATCCATACAGTGGGGGCTGACCTGTGACTCATTAAAGATGACTGCAAACTCCAGGCCTCCCGACTCCCTATGGTTAATAGCTCAGGACCAAAAACTCAGAGACTGTATAAGATAGCAGAGATCCACAGAAACCTGAATGGAGAAAGAATGAATGAATGTCCAGGATACAGAAAGCCAGTGGAGGGATGTAAATATATAATCTTGTTCAAGAGGGCAACGAGAAAGAGGAGCACAGATAAATTGTCACCTCATAAAACCTCTAGCCTCCACTAAGTCACTTGAATGAGTCATGGATATTTCTGTCGAAGAGATAGCGGAAACTCCAGTCATATGGCAGCACAGTCATGTGGTGCCTCAATTGCTTTCCTGATTTCTTCAAACACTGTCTGAGAGCTTCTTTTTTCTCTTCTGGTAGCTGTGTGGATATCCACTCCATCAACGACTGCACGTCATGTGAGAAATCACGTGCATACCAGTGTAGTATCTTGGGCAGAAGCACACGTTTGTGCCGGTTGATCCCTACTGCTGCCATTAGGAAGTCTTTGCAGGATGCCTGTAGCTCAGCCCTTACATCTGTGCCCGTATATACCCGCATCTGCACATGAGACATGGAATACTTCTTAGAAAGATTGTCCCAACAACAGACAAGAAAACCAAAGTCATCAGTAGCTCTTCTCAATTTGAGAGAGACTTGAGAAATACCAGGTCATTGCAAGAAATTTGCTGGTTCATAAATTCTCAATTGGCAATGACCTTTTCTAGGAAATGCAAGAAGGATAACAAGGACACCAGAAGTGGAAGAATGAATCAAAAGAAGAGGCATTCTGATATCTACAAAATGCTTGGATACTAAGATTTCTATGTGGAACAAAAAACATCTATAACAGGAAACCACTTTGTTCACAACTTTCACATGAAGCAAATTTTTATCAGCTTAACAATCAGGGCACTAACATAATGGATGTGACAGCAACACAAGGGACAGTAAAAAGAGGGAGGCAGTGGAAGTGGAGCTCACCACAGGGCTAGACCTGCTACCACAGCAAAGAGCAAAGCTGATAAGAGGCTCAGCATGGTCCAAGGCAGATGCACTTCTCTCGTCTGTCTTCTTGAACTTGTGAACTGGCAAAAGGTGTGCCTGATAGGACTCAATGTCACCACAGATACAAGACATGAGCACAGGCATCTACCCTACAAAATGGACTGAACAAAAGACTACACCAGTCCATGGTCAGACATAAATACAAGCAGATTAAGGAGACTCATAGGAGAGTGGAAGAATTTAAAGGTGTATGAACAGAAAAAAGAGAAGAGAGAGGTTACCAAAGCAGGGCGATGTGACTGGGCCCGCAGAACAGAGTGTTCAATTGCCAAGACACTGTACAGATGTCCACCAACAATATATGCCACCTGCCAACTCTCAAATTGCACATGCTGTGAAGTAGAGTAGTACACCACAGAGAATGACAAAGTAGATCAACTGTGGAAAGAGGAATTCAAGAGGATATCTATACTGCACCTTGTTCATGAAATTGATCCGCTTATAGTGGGTCTTTGGCACACCAAACAGCAAATGTGCCTGCAGAAATCACAGCTTAGTTTCAAACATATAGCTCTATTGCCAAGGCAGCATCTCTATTTCCAAGTCACATTTCTCCTGCCATCAAGCTTTCAGACTTCTGGTTCTGAGTAATTCTGCCCTTGTGAATGGATTTGCAAAACACCTTTGCCTTTGCATGAACAGATCAGATTTTCTTTTTGGTAGTCTCTCCTCTTTTTTCTTGTTGCTTCTTCCATTGTTGAACATTAGAGGCAAGGAGTTTAACCATAGGCAAAATCAAATTTCTCTGCAAATTAAAGAAGGCATAGTTGTGAATACATGTAGGATTAGTGAGTGGTAGATGTTGATCCAGAAAGCCAATCGTTGCTCATGACTCATCTCTCTTGGTTGCACATGCTTCAGACCTTCAAGAAGTCGCCTGATAAACACCCAGCATGGTCAATTCCAGGAACACCCCAGTACTCAAATGTCATACTATAGCAAAATAAGGGATAGATCAGATTGGAAAGGCCTCCACAAGAAATGCAGATGATCTAACCTTAACTGTGGATACAAAGCAGCATACTCCTTTGACTTGTCCACTGTAGGGAGCACAGTAACTTCCCACGTATTTGCATAATTTCCTATGTCCCATGCGGTGTCCCCTTGCTTGATTCCATACGGATCGATCATTACCTCCTCAACTTTGTTCTCCTTAGTTGTATCATAAACCGACAGATCATGCCATGAGAGTTACAAGACATTAGATGCAACCTGAGTCATTGGAGACAGTGGTGGCAATCTTGAATGGTAAATCATCCTCAGTGCTTTCCCTAGCACTCTTGGATAGAAAGCATGGTGTTTGTAATAAGCAACTTTCTGCATTTAAACACAGACTTCTGAACTGAGAATAAGTTGCCAGATGCTTCAGAGGATATTCAGTGTACATTTGTCACAAAATTTGAAGAGTGTGAGGTGCTCATAGTCTTGTATGAAGAGAGGGATACCTGTGAGATGTGCTGTGTTAGTCTCCCTTTTGATGCCTCCAAGTCTTGTGAGGCAGCAGACAACTGGGTGTTCAAAGAGTGAGATGCAGCAAATGTTTGATGGAAGGAGGCCATTGTTCGAAACAATTCTTCAGAGAGCTGGTTTGGATGCTTGCTAAGCTCTCCTATGTCAGGACCTGCAGAGATAGGCTCCTGCTGGACTGCAGATGGCTTCAGTGACTCATGTAAAAGATATGAACACACCCATGAATTTTAATCTAGCACTTAATCAGTATTTGTTACATGAGCAATGCCGATGCCAGCAATACTGGTGCATTTGCACAAGTCTGTATCCTAAAGCTCATTAACTGAAACTCCAACCCCATTTATGTTTCACAGACATATATGCATTGAAGGTTCACCCTAAAACTGATTTCTTTTGGTGCATCACCCAATTGGATTCATAGTGGGCACAGACATTTTCTCCATGTAACTTCTCTTCCCCTCTCCATTTTGACAAATGAGAACCATGCATGAGCACCACCTATTTCTTATGCCAGTACACACTGGTTATCAGCAAACAAACTGGCCTACACAGAAATAGACAAGCAACCTGGGGGAGGATGCCTTCATTGTCGAACTCAAGGACTCCAACATTGTTGAGAGCACACAAGCCAGGTCGAGTGTTCCACAATTTTGATGTTGTTCTTGGTGGTCCTTTGCTTTCTCTTAGAGGGTTTCCCAAGTCTCTGAGAATTTTATCCTCCTGAGAATTCACAGAAAACTTGAAACACTTGATGTACAAAACACAAACCACAAACAAAAACAACCCTTTGTCTATGATCATGCCTTGCAAACAAAGCAATCCTGATATTTGTACTGACCTAAAGAGTGTGATTGTTGAAATGCAAATTCAAAACTGAAATCTCTATGTGGAGAAAAGTACCTCGTTGTGTTTAAGGGACAATAAGAGAGGTATAGAATTGGTTGGCACTAGTGCCAAAGTCAGAAACCCAGCAAAAGAATCATATCCCTATAGAGCTCTGAAAACCAATGGCCTTGTCAAGGAAGGCCACAAAACTTAAAAAAGAAAGGAAGGGAAGAGCAGGATGGCACCTGCTTATTGAAAGAGGCTTTTGTGACTCGCCAGTCCTGGTGATCCAATTCTGTTGGGCCATTGTTTCCAGCAATTTCTTGCTTGGTCGAAGGGACAACCGTCCCAATAACAAACCCGTCATTTGCAGATGGTCCTCCTGAACTACCAGTGCTCTCAAGCGAAACCCCTTGACTTTGAGACATCAAGGATGGTGCAAGGTGATGAACCACATGGGCGTTCAAACGCGGAGTAACATGAAACTGCAATCACACAAGGTCTATCTTGTTTTTACCAAGACACCTGTAGTGAACATAGATGGGTTGGGACATAAACTGCTTGTTCTGTGGAGGACAGTCAAACTTTGATTGTCCAAATGTGCCCAAGAACATTCGGAAAGGTTGGACTCCAGAGCCATGCAATTTATCAACATTCTTCAAATTTTAAGCGAGTGTGCAGGAATGTCACTTGTGTGAATGGTTCAAATGCTTTATGAGCATAAGCACACAGCAAGAAAGAGAACCCTCCAGCTCAGCTATTTGTGGAAATGCACCAAGCAAGGAAATTGTATTAGGTTTTCCTGTAAGCATAGAACAGTTCTCCACCTTCACGCACCTTTCCCATGGCTCTCATTCCTGAGAAAGGCCCAGGATAGTGGTTTCAAGACTAATGTTTTTTCAGCACTCAGAAACCTCACTCAATTTGGAAGCTTTCACAACCTCACCTCTGAGAAACATTGCTGACAGAAGAATTCTCTGCAGGTTCTGCACAAAATCACTGGTGAACGGATGACATTGCCACGAGCAGCACACACTGCACATCTACCCCACCCAACTGTTGCAGTTAACACACAACTGACCTGGAGAAGACATACTAATCAGCATTTACGTGTATGTCTGCTTCCAGAAACTTAGAAGTTTGAGTCCCTGATTGGTCACAGGACTCTCAAGAATTGAATTGTACATGATCAGCACTTTCTGAGACACCATGTAGTTCACTATTTTGTCCAAGTTATGGAAGGCCTAACTGTACCTCTCAGGCACATCTGAAAATTGAATGCTGGACTGTGGCATGTCAATATCTGCTCCAAACCACAAAAAAAAACTTTGTAACTACCTCAAAGAGGACAAATACATGTTTTCAACTCCCTCACCCTGAAAACCATAACCTCAGAAGAACTAGCTCAGAGAAAGCAAGAGCAAACAATTTGCATAGTTGAAGGTAAGAACAATGTGTGGTAGCATGTGCAGAGTGAAAAAAAAGAGAGTATGATTTGTGTGGAAAATTTCAAAGGCAAACCTGGTAGAAGGACAGTGCCAAAGTGATCAGCACCCTGGTTGGCCCACTCCATCTACATTGCACAAGAACAGAATTGTCAAAACTTCAGCTATTTATTCCCATGAAAAAATATAGAATGTGAACCCTCTTCCAAACTACACTGAAATCTATTTTGATGCATCTACCACAGACAATTCCAAGTCAATGCTCAAATGAAAGAAAGTGGTATTCTGTTAACATTGGGCACTGACACATCTGGTGATTCTGAGAGTACCTCAGCTTCAAAATACTCAGCTTCAATGTCACTGGTGTCACTGTAATCACTTTCAGTATGCTCCTTGTCCTCTATTCTTTTACCATTCTCCTCCTCCTCTATTACAAGCTCTTTGCCTGTGGCTGGATCAATGATGGGCAACTGCTTGATAGCTGCCTTCAGTCTTTGTCGCCTGCTTTGCTCCATATCGCATATCTGAATACAGAGCACATAGAGATGTGACAAACCACCACAAAGCAGACTGTAACAGAGACATGAATACCCAAGCAAACAAAGGGACAATAGTTTCCAAGAGTGTAATGCTTTGGGAAAGTGATACTTTGGATACTTTGGGAGAGAGCTGAGACCTCCTCATAGGTCAAGTCAAACCATTCGTCCAGCCAACAGAAGGCATTGCGGTGAGTAAGGAGAACCACCTGCAACCAAGAGCCCCTTCCACAAAATGATGCTTTGCAAGAGACAGGAACTATTCTATTCTATCACCATAGAGCAGTCTAAACTGAACCTTAAGCTAAGGTTATGTCATATCAATTTTGTTTCGTATGGTGGGGTATACCTGACGAATACCATTTAACATGAGCTTTTCTACACGATTTTGGACACCCCAATAGCTGCAAACACACAGACATGGAAGAATTTTACCAAGTCAAGTTGCTGTTAGGAGTAGACAATTGTCAAGGAGCGAACAACCAATATGGAGCTGCAACATTTGAAATTCAAGAACATGTTCAATTTCTGTGAACATTAACAATTCTGATATCCATGCGCAGCAGCTGCTCATGATCAGGCAATCAAACTAATTGGCATCAATAACTTCACTTGCAATCTGAACACAACAAGACTTTGTAGTCTCAACCATAGCAACTCCATTTGAGGTCTGCTCCTCCGAGACTAGGTATACACTCTCAAATGAACAGACCAACAAAGACTTGCCAATGATATCCCAACAGAAAGGAGTAAGAATCAGTTACTTACTTGGCATCCACTTTGACCATTTTGTATGCACACATGACTGGCTTTACATCCCTCTGCCACTCCTTTTTAAGAGGTCCCCGCCTGGTAAAAACCAATCCAACACCGTTGATCAGGATGATACAGCAAATCCCTCCCATTTCTTTTCACACTGCACCTTTTTTTCTGGCATCATTAGTACTGACGGATATCAACCAAAACCAGCTTCTTGTTCTGGTGCCTGAGGACTCCAAGCACATCTTCCATGTAGATGCAGGTGGCAACAGAGACTTAGCAAGACTCAGAGGTCCAAAGAAGAATGAAATACTCATTGCAGTTTCCTCATGCAGCAAGGCTATTTAAGCTCTGTAATGACTTTCCATTTACTCTCTCTGGTTGCAACGGCTGAGGCTAGGCTCATACTACATGACTAGAGGGAGCTACTAATCTCTGCAGATCTTCCCCCACAATAAGATCATAGAAAGTAGGCACAAGTTCTCTTTTGAACATTCTCCCTGTCGAGTACAATTCTGCCTCTAATTGCAGTCAGACATTGTACTCTGCACCCTTTGGATAAGAAAGCAATTCTCACCCAGTCTTCTTTGACTTGTATAGCTTTGGATCAAGTTTTTCCTGGTAATCTCTCTTAGGGATCTGCTCACATCACAAATCCATGCCTTCTCTATCAGTTATCCATTCATATCCAAAAATCAACATAATTGCTATTCAACAACTATGGGAAGAAATTTTGGTCAATATACACAGCAACAAGTATCCATCCTCTTTGGCTTTGGCAAATCTATGGCACACTCAATGTTGAAGTACAACAGAAGTGCTACAGATCAGGGGTCTGTACTTTGTAAGTTGTCTCAGATAAGTATTGTGAACCCCCCACTTTTCTAAGCAATATAAACCCATCCTTGTTCTATGCAGTCAATTTCTATTGGTCTTCTGGGTAGTGAGTTGCAGACATACCTCATCAAATGCAATATCAACCATCTCAACTTTGCGCACTGCCAAATCAGCTCCACTGAAGTTAAGAATGTTGTCAGTGGATCCATCATCATTTGCATGCATGCTCCACATCTCTATTTTCAACTGGTCCCCACACACACAGCAGCACATTCTAGAGAAAGCTTCAATCCCAGATTTACAAAGTCTGTAAAAAACATCTCAATCTACATTGGGACATGAATAGGAAACTATGAATAGGAACATTACTCCCAGCATCAGATGCTCTGAAAATTGCAGCACACCTTTTGGAAAAAAGGGATTGAAATAATAGTGTGAATGTAAGGATATGCCATCCATGTCTTCTCATCAATGACTAGTGCATTTGATGGCACCAATTTTGATACCTGCAGCAAAATATCAGTGGTTACGTGGAGATATCTTAACAGGTTCAATGCTCAAGCCTACTGGGACACACTAAATCAAACTCATGAACAGCATCTGCTTTGCTGAAAAGGAAGTTGCAAGAGAAAGTAATTAATATGTCCTCCACAAGCCCTAACTCAGTAGCAGTGAAAGATGTACCCAATCTGGCAACCGGTCTCCAAGGCGATAGAGACTGTGTGTATATTGTCCCTCGCCCCAGACATCATGTTCATATGGCAGACTTGAAAGCAGCTGCTCCCCACCAGCCACGAGCAGTCCACATGAACAACCAACAGGTGAACTGAGGTATAAAAAACAAGATGAGGGCAGCAGAGTCCCAGTTTGGAGCCTTACCTGGCCTCCTTGACTCTCTGATATGTTCAACTCATTTGTCTTGAAATTAGCATATCTTTGTGCTCTTCTGAATTCCTCCACTGCATCTCCAGATGTGCAAGTCTCAACAAATAGCACATCAGAGAAACCTCCAATGATACATATGACAAAAGAAAATGGAACCAAACGAATCCATGTAAGCAACAAAAAAACACCCCGAATGCAATCAAAATGTGGCAGGTAACTTCCCCATTTACCATCACTAAAATTAGTGTCTCACTGACTCAGTTGACATCAACATAGCTACTCTGAGTCAATGAGAAACCTTTCTAAAACCCAGGTCTACCTTTTGTCTCGTAGAGATGAATTAAGAACCTGTCATTGGCAGAACCACACGCAGTTCAGAGATATGCACCATTCTTGCTCTCCTCTGTGATGTTTTTTGTCTCCGCTTGACTCAAAGAGTTTTTTTTTATTCTGGGCTTATTATCAATGTGCGGCTTGTTCCTGAGGACACTTCTTAATCTTGAAAAGGGTTACCACAATCAAAATGGGTGGTCATAAAATTGGAATGGATGGCTAGGCAAATACAAGGGATGATCACCCACTAAACAAATTGAATCTGCTTGAAGCTTGCACACACTCCAAAGAGCTTTGCAGCTTATTTTGTAAACTGTGTTTATGGGAAATGCTCCAATAGGCAGGTCTGCATGTAGAACACAGACAATTGATTCATAAATACAAGACCCTAACTGCGATGTTGAGCAAGGGAAGTGGTGTTCACAGTTTGTGTCCCCCCAGTTATAGAAAAATGAAAAAATTACAGAAATATGTCCAGTTGCAATTCGCAACGGACATTCGAACTCAAAGGTGGGGGCGCAGTGTACACTGTACACACCATGGGGAAAAAAACAGCTCCAGAAAAAACCAAATTCACTGCTTTGATGGAAAAGAGTCCTGCAGCTAACCGGAAGGCGATGATCCAGGTACAAAGAACATACCCAGCGAGTAACTGACAAAAGGAATCGACAGTGCACCACAACAAAAAAATAAAAAATAAAAAAAATGTCTCACGAGAAATGAATTGCTTGTGAAAATCCCCAAACCCTAAAACCCGTCAAAGATGCAGAAACTGAACCCGATCGACTACTGAAACCACAACCACGACATCTCCACTAAACTCTTCCCACGCCCCCCCAAAAAAAACACGATCTCTTTTTGTTAAAAAAAAGTTTGCAGTACTTGCAACTGATCTTGTCAAGAATCATCGCAGGAATCATGTCGCAATGCGAGATGATCACATCCAACTTTTTGCGTGCAAAATCCCCGCAACTTTTGCCTTCCTCGTGGCAGCAGCACCGTCACTGCCACGCGAGGGACACCAGGAACACCACAGAACGCACCCGTGTACGTAAGCCCACACTGACGGCCAAGATCTGACTACATCATCAAACCGACGGCCAGGATCTGACTAACCGATCAAACCGACGGCCAAGATCTGACCAAATGATCATCATATTACCAATAAAAAGTTTTCTTATCGGACGCTCCTAAACTGCGCCACGTGGAATGAAAGATCGCGTCCGTCCGTCCGTCCTGGATATGGATCTTTCCCGCGAACGTTCCCCCTATCCAAAAAGTGCGTACCTAGTGGATGAAAAGTTGTTCATTTGTCGTTTGAGTGTCTGTTACGTACACCCCAAATGTGTGCATTGGTGGATGAAAAGTTGTTCATTGGTGTTTGGCTCGTCTGGATAGAAACCAATCATTCGAAATTCGCAAACTGGACAGGGCGCGCCCCTACATGGATGCGAAATGCCAGTATTCATCCATACCCCGTACCGTTCCATTTATTAGCTTACGTGTACCCCCCTGGCGTCATTAATGACTTTACCTTTAGCACATGTCCGCCCAATATTTTAATTTATTTTGAAGATTTCATTTCGAAAATAAAATATCCCAAAAGATTTTCCAATTTTCCTTCAACAAAAATTTTGTTCTTTGAGAAAAGTTTTTTTTTTTTTTTGTTTTGAAAATCCCCACATTTCTAAAATAAAGAGAATTCATTACCAAAGATGCAGAAGTATGACAATATTTATTTATTTATTTATTTATTTATTTATACATACATACATACATACAGACATACATACTGCTTGATAAGTGTTATTATTAAGTGCATGGCATAATTTTGAGAAGCTTTTGATTATTTTAAATGTATTCATTATTGCATCACAAATGCACCAATTGTAGTGGAGTAGCCATAATAAGTGAAACCCCCCCACTGACCTGAAAATATGGGGAGGTGTAAATCTGAGTGATGATAAAAGTTAGTTAGTCCCCAAATTGATGTGTACGTACTAAAGCATATCATTTGGAACCCATGACCCAACTCCACATGGCTCAAATTATTATTTTTTCTGAAGAAAATAATTTCAAATGGTTGAAATGAATTCAAAATGCCCAAAAAAAGTCCTTTCTTTTTTTTAATATAAAATTTAGCTGCCTTTCTCAAGGCGTTTGACAGTAAAATCATTGCAAGATGCAAAATACTCAAAACATATAAGCAAAAGACAAAAAGGTGATAAAAAGCTCATATGATTAGAGCACTCAAAACCAGATGGCTTCCAGTACAACATGATCATGGATCACAGTTTGGGAATCAATTGTGTGACATGTGAATGAATTTGTACACAATAATGTACAGACTAACCACACAAACTGCCAATTATTATCACCTGGGTTGGGTGGGTGATAGGGTTTGGGGTTTAGGGTTTAGGGTGGGGCTGATTTCCTTGTGCTACCAACCCAGCCTGGTGGTAGTGAGGTTGCCCCTTTATTTTGGGGAACATTTTGGGGAACACATTTGAGACTATTAAGATCCAGAAAAATTGAACCCCACAACTCCCTCTCCCCACCCCAAAGGAAAAATAAAATTTAAAAAAATGTCCTTGCTATGTATGTGCATGTTGAGCCATCTAATTGGTTGCATGAAAATTTTATTCTTAAAAATGTTTGTCACAATTTTTGGCATGGGCTAATACCGTTACTACCTGGGCAGCTTTGGCACAAACTATATTATTTTTCATTTTGTCAAAAAAAAAGTAATATTTAAATAATATTTCGGGTCAATTTTTTTGATAATTCAATCAAAATGTAATAAGGCAACCAGACTTGAACCCAACCCACACACCCTATCCAACAAAGTAACAGAAACTACTACGATCAATCTAAGCAAAAGGAAAAGAAACTTGTGATATATCCAATGATTTTATTGTATTTATTCTTTATATATCAAAAATTTCAAAATCAAAAACTCTCAAGTGCCGAATCAAAAACTTAAAAATTATATTAATTATTCGAGAATTTCCAATTATTACAATACCCCTTTCCTAAGAGTGTGAAGGTAATGGGTACCTATTATCCAAAACAAAGGGATCAACAAAAACATCCAAAGTGGAAGTGTGATTCATCCAAACTAGTTTGAAATATTGGGTTTAGGGT
>Ga0116231_10000802_pt1 | contig 59452 bp, 43 predicted proteins | sample S1TSphgellanicum_2_FD_89695 | JGI IMG/M metagenome (GOLD analysis project Ga0116231, IMG submission 89695) | Host-associated microbial communities from peat moss isolated from Minnesota, USA - S1T2_Fd - Sphagnum magellanicum MG | ecosystem: Host-associated > Plants > Peat moss > Unclassified...
TTGATTGCCACGTGTCACCATATAATTGGTGTTAAAATATTGAACACGTGTCAAATGGTCAATGAACGTTCCATGGTGTGCCACATGTCATCATCTTAGTGGCAAAAACTTTAATGATTAAGATTAATCCAATGAATTTTTAATTTTGAAAACACAAAAAAATTAAGTAATGACACATGTCCACAAGCTAATTGTCTAATTTTTAAACATGTGTCATATTTTCATTAGTTGTATGTAGTTGCAAGGAAAGTTGCACATAAGGTGCAACTACATTGGATTAGTATGTATGTATGAACATGTATACTAACACCGTATATACATGTTGCATACATATTGTCGCATGCAACTGCATGTCCCATGCAACTTGTCTTATGCAACTACACAAATTTGTAGTTGCATGTGTGGCATGCAATTGAATTTTAGTTGCATGCGACAGTTGCAAAACCCAAAATTTCTAGTAGTGATTGTGCTCGTTGCGAAGGATCACAAGAAAACAACATTCCATGGAAACAACAAGTTATGGGAATGGCTTGTGATGCCTTTTGGATTGAAGAATGCACATGTCTTCTTTTAGCAAGTCATGGACTAAGTTGTCGAAAGGGTAGATTTCCTGAAGTGCTACATAGATGACATCTTAGTGCATAGTAAGGGATTCATGTAGCATTTGGCTCATCTTGAGGAATTATTCAAGACGCTCCACAAAGTCAATATGAAGATCCATCCTAAAAGTGTGAGTTTGTTGTCAACTCAATAGTCTACCTTGGACACAAAATTTTGCCAAATGGTATTATGGCTCATTGGGCCAAAGTAGTAGCCATTTTGGAGATGCCCAATCCTACTGATGTTCACACATTGAGGAGCTTCATCGGACTATGTAATTACTATAGAATTTATGTCCAAGCCTTCAGTACTATTGCTCATCCTTTCTATGCATTGTTAAAGAAGGATGTTGCTTGGACATGGAGTGATGAGGCTTAGGAAGCTTTCAACACACTCAAGGAAAAGCTTTTAGAGTTCCCCATTTTGAAAATACCTGATTTTAACAAGGTCTTCATTCTACACACTAACTAGAATGCTTTTGGTATTGGAATTATTCTTGGCCAACTTGATGAGGAAGGCGAAGAATATGTTATCGCCTATGCATCCCGAAACAAAAACTGGGTTGAGAGCAACTACTCTTTATACAAAGGGGAGTGCCTTGCTATTTTATGGGTTGTCATACATTTCAGGCCCTATTTTTATGACACCAATTTCACTTTGTATACCAACCACTAGCCTATCAAGTGGTTGATGACCAACGATAAGCTTAATGGTAAGTTAGCTCATTGGGTGTTTTTACTTCAAGAGTATGAGTTCAAGGTTATTCACCGACCTAGTATTACACATTAGAACGTGGATACCATGTCGCGGAAACCCTTCACTACCTTTGAAGATTTCTCAAAAGCCAGGCAAGACTTCGACCAGATTCTAACAATACATGTATCTGATGCATCTAGTTATCTTGCACTACTATAATGTAACCTGGTTGGGCGTCCCATTATGGATATATGGGAAGACTTGGACACTTTAAAGTTTCTTTAGCATGGGGAATACCCTCCCCAAATTACATCAAGTCATCAGGATCGCATATAACAACAGTCTAAACGTTATTCATGGAGGGATAATCACCTCGTTCGATGTTTACCACAAGGCAACAAAGTGGTTCCTCCACCACATGAACGGCGTAGTCTTATTCAGAAGGTACACTCGGAGCTTGGACACTTTGGAGTTAAGCATACTTATAGCCTTTTTGCTCTTCATTACCATTGGAGAGGTATGTATGTTCAAGTTTGAGACATCATTGCTAGGTGTGAACAATGTGATAGGGTGAAAATTTCTTTCTCCTCTCGACAGCTCATGCTTTCTCCACTCCCTATTCAAGGCATGTTCTATCATTGGTCATGTGATTTAACTGGAAAGTTACCACATACCTCCAAGAGTAATGTCTACATCATGATTATGATTGAGCATTTTTCAAAGTGGGTCAAGCTTGTTGCGCTACCAGACAAATCATCACACAACACCAACTAAGCTTTCTTACAACAAGTCCTAAATGGGTTTGGAGCTTGTGTTGAGTGCTTTACTGATCAAAGATTAGAATTTAAGGGAGAATTCCAAGACCTACTTGACCATGCTCTCATTAACCATCGTCGAATTTCAAGAGATCATCCCCAAGCTGATGGCCTTGCAAAAAGGATGGTTCAAACGTGCAAGAAGGGACTTCAGAAGATTTGCCTCACTAAGAACAAAGAGGATTGGGACCTAGCCCTCCCTTACATCGCCATGGGTTACAGGATGTCCAAACATGCCTCTTTGTCTCATTTCACTCCTTACTTTTTACTTTTTGGGAGACATCCCATTCCACCCTCTTCCATTGATGCTCAAATGGACCAGGTTGTGGACCTGGACTCCCTAGCCACTTGGACTAGGGTCATTGCAGAAAGGGCTACTCTATTCAGGAGGATTATGCCTATGGCCATGGAGAACCTGTCCATTGCACAACATAAAGACACCTTACGGTATGCACACACACGAGGTGGCAGTTACAAACCTAAGGTGAGACAATTTGATGTTAGTGATTTTGTGTATTTCTAGCAACAACCTGATGATACTCTAAACATTTCTTCCGATCACACTATCTTGAGGATTAAGGTAATTAGGCCTTCAAGTGTGTTGGAGTTGCAAGGAGATGATGGACACACAATTTGGGATTATTCCAAAAATTGTGCACCTTGCCATTTGTTGAACTTGGCTCCTACCATCATCACGTCAACTTGGATTTCTTCCACTTGATTATCCATGTTAAGTATGTTAAAGGACAAACGATGTTGATTAGATGCTACTTTGCGATAATTGTAATGGTGGATACCATTTCTTCTGCCTCAAGCTGGAGCTCATTCAAGTTCCCATGATCAATTGGTACTGTTCATCATGTTCTCCTACAGCACCTTGATTCCTACTCAAACCATGCCACGTTTTTCCTAGCTCAAGTTTGGGGGGGAGGGGGGGATACATGTGAATTTCATCTTAACCTCCTCTTGTGCATTGTGTGTATATATATATATATATATATATGCATCTTTTTTTTATTGATTAGTTTATACCTTTGACTGGCTTTAGGTTTTTTGTTTAGTAAAATTTACTCTGGATTTACACCCGTACAACATCGTACGTCACGACATTACACGTCACAACAATGATGCCTAAAACAAAATAGGGGAAATATGTATTTTTTTCATTTACATAAATGTACAAGAATTTAATATGTGAAAAATTTATAGATTAGAGGTCTACATGCATCCTAAACTTTGCATGTATGAACATTTTGACTTGATCACTAACCCATTCAAATGTAAATCTGAAACTTCCCAAATTTTTAAACATCCATTTCAAAAAATTGTGGTGAGTGGAAAATGGAACTCATGAGTAGTGGATTTAAAAACATTCAAAATGATTGATTCAACTCATGTGCAAATATTAATAATTCAAAAGATGCAAAAAAATTCATTAACCCATTCAAGTATAAATGTAAAACATGAAGTTGTTTTATGTGTTTCAATATATACTAGTAAGTGCAATATGCAACATTTGAATAGTGGTTTCAATAAGCTCAAAGTGGATTATTCGACTCATTTAAAAATGTTGATAATTCAAAAAATGTGAGAATTTTCACTAAATTATTCAAATATAATAATAATAAAAATAATTACATGTGTATTAGTGTATTACATTAAGTGAAAAATACAGTTTGAATAATGGTTTTACTATATTAAAAATGAATGGTTCAATTCTAATAATTGAAAAGATGTGAAAAAAATCACTAATTCATTCCAATAGAAATGTGTGTTTTTAAATTGTTACATGTGTTTTAATAAATTATGATAAGTGTAAAATGGAACTCCTAAGTAATGGTTTCATCATGTCAAAAGTTGATAGTTCAACTCATGTACCATGTTTATAGTTTAAAAAATGTCAAAAAAATCACTAACCCAGTGTAATGTATTATGTAAATAAAGTTAAAGGTTATCTCGATTTCCATGTTAACAATTTGAAATTACTAAATAATTAAATAAGGTCCAAATTATACTCATAAGTAAACAACATAATGAACATAACAACTATGAATAATATTGACCATTAATTAATGCAACAAGCCACTTGCAAACTTAAGATGGCCAAATGTAGTTGAAATATAATCAAATCAAACAATAGTTGTAACATGTGGGGGTGGAAAAGAATAAGATTTCTTCTTGTGTTAATATTTTTGTTGTGTTGTTTGTTGAGTTGGATTATGTTGTGTTTTATAATGTCCAATCTTTCATACAAGGTTTTGGAAGGATCATTAAGCAATGGCAACATCAATGCATTGTGGATTCAAATAAAGCACATGTAGTTCCTTTTAATATCTTCATAAACGCGAGGTATCACCATAAATGAAGGTTGTTGGTGACGAAGCAACTTTGTGTTTTTCAATAACTAGTCTTGGTAAGTTTATTAGGAAATCAGATGTTCTATCAATTGAAGAAAAATGCAAAATGTTGGCCCAATTGATGTGTCAACCTACCTTTCCATCTAGCTTAAACTTGATATTCAAATTTTTTTGCATGCAAAATTTCTTCATAAAGGGGTGCTCTGAACACTGCGAATTTTGAGGAATTTTGTTTGTTTGTTGCTTGTTGGTGATGTTTTGAAATTCTATAAAGGGATTTCCAAGAATTAGAAGATTGACATCACTAGATGTTTTGTAGATTGGCATTGACCTACTCTTGAGTCCTATTTTTTATGTGATTGACATTTATAAGGAACTTGTTCATCGTTGCCTTACTACTTGGCCTAATGAAAAATCTAAGCCTCATCCTTTGTTTATGTGTTCTAAGCCCAAATGGAGGGCTTTTGATGATGTGTGATTTACCACTATTCCCATTGGTCGAAATTAGCTTTGTCTAATTGTAGACAAACTCACTATTGATTTGCTAGAATTACGAGAAAAAAATTTATTCAAAAAGACAACCCATGGTGTTAGAATTACCTGGATGGAAAAGGCACTTGTACTTCAAGAGTATGGTATGGAAGTAACTAGGCAAAGGGATCTAATTTCCTTTGGAAAGTAAGTTGTGATGTTTTCTATTTCTAATTTTTGATAATTGTTCAATTTATTTTGCTTTTAGTTTGAATGGTTGTGAGTTCTTTTTACATGCATGGTCTTTTTTGTTTGTAGGCACATCAAATCGACAAGCATTTGAGTGACAAAACAATGTAATGATAATATCTAGTGAGTTCAAGGATGGTCATTTTTTGCACTTTGAAGAGGCTTTCAATGAAGAAAAAATCACTTATGAAAAGTTAAAGGTAATGTTTAATTTCATTTGTCTTTTTTTTATTTTGCAAATTTTAGTTTCTTTCAAATTCTTTTGGTTTTTTTTGTTTCACATTATAAGTTTGCTACAAGAAAACATCCTTTTTGGTGGAGATGATGAAGCTTTTGATGGGGCTATTGATGTTGGTGTTGTTGATATTAAGTCTAATGGTGGGGGAAATATCTATTATTCATGTTACTCATGGCCTGGGTGATAACCTTGTTGTTATTACTGGAGTCATTTTTTTCTAATTTTGTTATGGGTAATCCTTTTCCTAATTGTAGCGTCTCTATTGGTCCTTATTCTATAGATCAAAAGAAGGTGATGAACACATCTACTATTGGCATTGTTTCTTTAGACCAACAAAATAAACTTGTGGAGCTACCAGAGTTGGGTGTGGGGGGATCTGATTTTGTAATTGATTCTGAGGTTGATTTTTGGAATAATTTGTTTGATAAAAAGTTACCCAAGTACAAGGATCACCTGGAAGTCATCTTCCTTCATCATCCACTAGAAGTTGTGAATCTAAACATTATTTTTGTCCATATTTTCAGCCATTTGCAAAATTGTCCAATTAACATTACATATGTTGTGGATCCAAAATCCATTCATGGTTTAGGAACACCAATAACATTAGACAAACGTTGATATGCTTGCCAGATGCTTTAGACAAACTCATTCATTTTTGCTTTCATTTACATGTCCTTGCTTCTTGTATCACTTGCATAATAAAGGTTTTGTAAAGAAACTGTGGAGAAGATGAAAACATCAAGTTTAAATGTTGGATTTTGTTATGATGCCCAACTTGTTGATTCAATGTTAGTTGATCAATGCGGGGTTTGTTTTTTTGGACATTACTTTGGATTTTGATTTTTTCGAAAGGTTAGGATTTTGAATATTGGATGAGTGGAATCTAACATAATGAACATTGAGAAAACTAATTCACAATTTCCTTTATTCAATCCTTTGTGTAAGTGTATAGAATACATGTAAGTGATTGTATTCATTGAATTTAGAAAGTTGGTTTTGTTTTTGTATGATTTGTTCTGAATGAATAAGTGATTAAGAGTAGCAAGTTAGTATTTGACTACTTAGTTTTAAATGAAAAATTGTATTTAACATATAGATCATATATGAATTCAACATATGTGTAGCAAATTAATTTTTTTAATAATATTTTATGGGTTTTTAATGATTAACATATATAAATCATATATGAATTTAACATATGAGTAGTAACAGTAGTTTATGTCTTTTTATACTTTCTATTAAAGACTACTTATATTCAACATATGATGTTTAGAATTCAACATATTAGTTTTTGATAATAGAATTAATTTTTTGTTATGTTACTTGTATTTTGTAATTTCTTCATTTTCATTATAAATTTATCATTTCTATTTGTGTTAAATATATTTTGAGTGTATTTTTTATTAGATTTAAAAATTTTAAAAATTGGAAAGAAAATAAAGATTAATTTTTTTAATTAGAAAAAATAATGAAGAGATAAAGAAAAAAATTAATTAAAAAAAAAAAAACAATAGCTTGGTGGGTAATTTTTGTTGGGTGGAAGTTCCCTTGCTAGGCTAGCAAGTACCTTTTGTCGACCGGAAGTTCCCATGACAAGCTATCATTGAAAATGAGTAATTTTCAAGCAAGAGAGGGTACCCAAAATACAAAGAAAAAAAAACATTAATGCTTTACGCTCTTAGCAATTTAGATTATGTTAATGTTTATGTAGTGATGGATGCGACTCACATGAAGGAGAAGAGGTTGCTCTAGACTATAGTTGAGGTGGAATGTGTGGATGTTAAATTTGAAAGGTTTACCACATATTAAGCAAATCAAGAAATGAGGTAGGATATGAAAATTAAAATTGTGAGGGTACAATGATGGAATATAGAATCCTTGAAACTTGTATAGATCTTTACAAATTAGCAAACATGCATATCCACCCAAAGGATGTGATGGTTACTCCATGTGTTTAAGATTAGCCTTGAATGTGATTACTTGCTTACAATGTCTTAATACAAGATGTTTAACAAGGTGTATATCTAACAAAAAATGAATTGCAATGTCCAAATCCAAATGTATTTAGATGATTTTGATATAAATATAATTTTTTTGCCAACCTTTTGTACCATCTATCATTTCAATTGTGTACATTGTCACATGTTGTGTTCCCCCATAAAAATGTGTAACATGTCACGTTTCAAGATGTGATTATTAAAATTAACGGGTAGCATGTTTGTTAAAGACAAGGGCAACACAATTGTTGGGAATTCAAATAACCACATGTGCAAAACAAATTTTTTGAACAACATGAGATTGTGGGTGTGTACATGAGTAGGAGGTCATCCTAATGACCATGGAACCATTGCAAAGAGGAAAATGTTCAAGTAGGTGGAACTAGTCCACCCACTAGACTCCACAACTTAAAATTACAATTTGAAAGTTTATAATTTATTGAAGGATATTTTCATAATGAAATCATAATATTTTAATTCTTGTAAACTATGATTAGGTAAATGTAGTCTACCAACATTAAAGTAAGATGTGAAACATGTCCAAAAACCACTTCACCAAATGGTGCATTTGGTGAAATCATATAGTAAATTTAAACATAATTTATTATGGCGTACAATTCCAACTTAACTCTAGAAATATCTAAATGAACAATGGTTGCAAAAACCTTTATTTTTGCACTAACTATGTCATAGTGTGCACATTTGAAAAAGGATGATTGAAAAGGTAGTTCAATTGTTCAAATGATGGGTTTGTTCAAATTGACACATGCTTATCAAAATCCCAATCATGAATTCTTCACATCCTTTTTTTATATACTAATGAGCCAAGAAAATAAGAAAAAAATTTAGACTTACCCAATTGAATAAAACATTCAACAATGTAACATCATTGGAATTAACTATTACAAAATATTCCATTATGATTAATGGTTGCAAGCATGATTGCCAATAAGATGGGTAGGACATTAACACATCATATTGGCCTACATAGAACAACATCATGTTTATTCTAAAATGAATCCTTGTCACAAATTCAAAATAACAAATCTTGCTTCTATAAGATGACATATTCATTCAAGATATAGATTTATTCATTGTGACAAAATAGATTTCATGTAAAGTCTTGTTAAGTTTAATTGATTAAGATTGTAGGGCAAATGCGAAACATGTCTTGAAGTATTGTTAAGATATATTGTTAGATGTCACAAACTAATAATTTACTAGAAAAGTTCCATTGAAAATATAACTAAAATTTTCCAACTAGCCAATCAAATGTATCTTTGAAAAGTGAAGCATAATACTTTTTTTTGGAATACCTAGATTTCTAGGAAACTTTGGTAGGTTAGGTAATCTCACCACTTTTGATTGAAAGATGTCCTAAAATGTAACACACTAATAGATGTCTGTATCACTCCCATCTTGAACAATCTTAACATTAATAAATGTCATTACCCCTCCCTCCTTTTTAAATTTCAAAGAACTTGTTAAGCTTATAAGATATCGGAATATTGAAATAACCAATTTTTTTGTCAATGTGGTTGCTTGACGTGTAACCAATAAAGTGAGGGCAATAGATAGTTATTGAATAACCAATTATCATACTACCTTTACCATTTCGGCGTAAATTTATTAAACAAATTTGGTCGAAATTATGAAAAAATATTTATTATTTGTGCCAAAATTTTAGGAAAATCAAAATTTTAACAAGTTCTTCAAGGACAAGGACTTGAAATTGAGAAAATTTATACACAGTAGACTGTCTCATAACAATAATAACATTGTGTTTATTATTGTGTTTAACCATTATCTGCTGAAAAATTCAGAATTTAAAAACCAAGTGCTGAAGATAAAACTAAAAATTTAATTAATTATTCAGCAGTTTGTTGCCCAAATGGTAAAGGTACTACGATATTGGGAGTCCGATAATAAAATCATGGCCAGTCCCTCCCCTTTACACTCTTGATATATATCATTGTAGGGGTGCATTGAGGTGGTTTCATAATGTTTTGACTCATGGTACAAGAGATATTGAAAATTGAGCAACTTTTTAATTCAAGATTCAATAGAATCAAGATTAAAAGTTTTCCAAAAATTGCAGTATGCTCTCGGAAAGCCCCTGATGAGTAGGGTTTCATTGAGGAACTTTTAAACCTAAGGTGTGAGAAATATTGAATTTTGAGTAGTTTTTATCATTAAAATTTTCAATAAAAATCAGAAACTAAATTTTTATGAAGACTGAATCTCAGACTTAGGCTAAAAGAAAGTGTACCATTTACCCTTTCAAAATTCATTCAATATTACAATGTGTGCTCAACGAGGCATAAGCACAATAGTTGCATTTTATAAGTTCTTGAAGGCTACATAGCTTGACTGCTCTACCCATTGCCTTGATAATACTTCTTTTGACCATGATATACTTAAAGTTTTGCAATGAGGTTTGAAGGTTATCAATTGATGAAAAGTACTAAATGCAATCATTTACAAGTTAGAACATTGGATGGACCGATCAAACAACCTTGCCAATACAAGATTATTGACCTTCTCTTGAAACCAACCCAGAGGCCAAAATGCTGCAGCCGTATATAACCCACTTCCTTGGAGAAGTCTTTTAAGTTAGTATTGCTCTCAAAATTTAAAACCAAATAACATCCAAGGCTACCTTTCTTCAGGATGTCCCAAAAATGAAGTTCAAAAAGAAGTTAGGACCAGTGTATTTTTTCTCTGGCAAAATTTTGCCATTTTTGACAAAGAAATTGGAATTTTTTTTGGGAAATTGTGTTCTTCAAGTGGAAAATTCGACTAATTTTGCTGTATTTTTCAGAAAGTTTCCAAATTTTCAATATCAAAAAAAAGAAAAGAAAAAGTTGGGACTTATTGACAACTAGAAAAAATTGTTGGAAGACCGAGTTTCTTTTATCAATGTTAGAATATGTGACGGTATGACATATAACATGATGTCAAGTGCTTTGTGTTGTAGTTCCACAGGGCAAATTGCAATCCTCAATAAGATGGCATCCACTTGTCAGATTAAGGGGCCTCAACTTTCATCCTCCACATGTCGTATATAGACGTTCACCAATATGTCACAACCACCTGGCAAATTTGAGGAAAAATGACTTGACATCGCCTTTTTTAAGCTTTGTGGGACAGCATGGGTGGGCATGCTTTTCTTCTTCCATAGCCAAAGTGGGGTCACACCTTCTCTTTTCCTTCATTATTATATATTCCTTCCTCTTCATTCAAATTTTTTTGTTGTGAACTTAATGCAAAATTCGACACCATTAGCATAAGACACTAAAAACACAATTTGGTGAATGGGGATCAAAAATAGCCTATATAGTCCATCCAAAATCACCATATAAATAATTTGCAACACTTGAGAGAGTTGAGTTGACATGGATATTTGAACAATAATTTGCCAATCACCCATGAAGGATTTGAATCAATTGAAAATTGAAAATGAATAAGGGGTGTGTCACACTGTGGCCTTGCCATTTACATTAAAAAGTATATTAAGGCAAAACAGGAATTATGGAAACTCAAATATTTCACCATGCAAAAAATATACTCTTCTTCAAAAAAATCCTCTTAAAGGAACCAAAATCCTTCAAGATATTATAACTCTATAACTAATCTCAGGTTTCAACATGAGCCAAAATATCATCTTTCAAAAATCCTCATGTAAAAATAGACCTATTAAGTAGGGGCCAAAATCCCTTAAGCTACTATACTCTATAATGAATCTCAAACACCATATTCTTGCCTTGGTAGGCAAGGCCAACAAACACAAACAACACAAGTAATGTTCTAGAACCCTTATCTTTCAACATGAGGACCACCTTGAGTAAATACTCCAAATTCTTGTTGCTGCTTGCAATTTTGCATGTCCTTTGCATGCAACATGTAAAATTACTTGTTCACTATGGCAACTCTTTAAAAAAATAAAAAATCAAGGCACTGATTTGAACAATCTCATTGGTCACAATTTTTTTGTGTTTGCACTTAGGGACCAGCTGCTGATGTTAATTTCAACATTTAAGTGCCAGTTTAAAGTTCAATCCTCCAAACAAGGTTCCCATTCTAACAATCTAATTAATCATATATACCTTTTTTTTTCTTCATCCCTGGGCAAAAGCCTAGGTATTCCACAGACCCCCTATTTTCTACACTATCCATAGTACCTACCCTTGTTCCACAGCAAGGAGCTCAATAGTTATTAAATTTTTGTCATTTATTTTTGGCAATAAAAATGGTTTATCATGATACTGAATTATGAAACTATAAGTGTGCTTTAGAGTTTCTTTCAGAAATTTTCGTCCATGGATATCAGGTATTTCCCATAATTTCGAAAATTCCAAAAAATAATTAATTAGTGCCTAACCAGGCTAGGCACTGTGGGTAATTATCCCCTAACCCTGGTTCAAATCTTGACCCCACTTTAATGTACCCGCCCAATTTGACGCAGTACCAACAAGATAAGTTGAGCAAGATAACGTGCTCTCAGTGGGCGCTTCCTATTGGTTCCCGCTGCCGCGTCTCACCCACCGGCTGCACCCAGTCACCTCACCCACGATGAAGCTGAAGGTGATCTCGTGGCACTGGCCACCGGCCCAGCCGGTGGGTCCAGTGCCCCGGCTATGGCGAACGCAGAGTGCCGCAGCGCGACCCATACAGCACAGCGCGCACAAGGAACGAAGGCTGCTGTACCCATTGCGCTTTCTCGCTCGCAAGGCGCTGCTTCTTCTGCCGTTCTCTTGGAGGAGCTGCTGCTGGGGTGGGGTTGGTTTGGTAGTTTCTTCTGTAGCAAGTTGTGCAGAGAAATTTTTGTAGTCAGTAATGGCTTCCACCTCGGCTTGTCTTTTGCCAACCGCGGTTGCGGCGATCGGGAGCGTGACTGGAGCTTCCAAACCGCACGCTGATCAGCGGGGGACGACTACGTACTCTGTGCTGCTTTCTGGTGTTTCTTGCCGATCTTCGAATTCCTCCTTATGTCCCGGTGCTTCCAGTGCCGTCTTTCTTCGGTCTTCCAGCCGTCGAGCAGGTACTGGTGGGGTGATTGGGGCTATCTATTGTTTTATTTTGTTTATGTTTTTTCCTGGTGCACAACTGTCAATGCGAAGCAACAAGTGTTATGTTTCCTTTGCAAGTCGAACTGCTGACGAGTATGTAAAGCGGTTTGCAACTAATCTGGACTTGCAAATAGCCATTATTACGGTGCCACTAATATCAAGGAAAGAAAGGTTTAACAGAACGGGGAAAAAACAAAACATAAATGACCTGAACTGCGCTCGTCGACATTTGTTTCCAATTGTACATAGTGCAGCGGTTGAAAGCTTATCTGAACACGAGCAAGTTTGCCAATCATGGCAATCATGACAATCATGTACAGCGTTGTTGTTGACTGTGCGAACTCCCCTAAAATAATTTGACTTCTTTTAATCTGAATCATTTATGCATACACTCCCCCTGTACTATTGTCAAACCATCTGACTTTAGGAAACTGCAGGATATCGGCATTTGCCTTTCTGATAGGACATTTCACTTTAAATGTCTTCGTTGTAGCTCTGTCTGTCGTCTGGGGCTATTGCTGTGGTTTATATTTGATCATGTCAGCAATGCCAGCTATGATCTCCAGATCGTATCATTGATTATTTTCCTCAACAATCACCCTGAACTGGATTGGCACTCCTCCAGGGTGTAGGGCCCTGCTCTGTTTGCTATTCCTTTTTCCTGAAGCTTTATCTCATGTTCAATTCTGATAAAACTTGTAGTGTTTTCCCCAAAATTTTCTATGGAGCCTCAGTCAGGTATAGTGCACTGGATTTCCTTTGCAAGCTCACTGTATGCAGACATTATCTATTGCATGGGTGGTATGTGTTTTGTCACTCCAATCCCCTCAAATGGCCAGCACGCTGATGTGCAGAATCTAGGAGGCCTTTGACAATCGTTGCTGCAAAGGTGACAGAAACAAATGATGCTACAGAAGCATTGAACAATGTCCTCAAAAGCTTACAAGACCAAGTGAGTTTGCCTTACTGTCTCAATTCACACTAGGTTATCTTGCACAAGTGTGGGTTATTTTGTGCCTGTTTCCAGCTAAGAGAGTTTTTTGGACTCTTCCAGTGTATTATGCCATGTACCACTAATCTGTAGTGCAGTGCTCAGGGAGCTCTTATTTCTGTGCATGTGACTCAATAAGGTGTATTGAGCTGATTTCAGTGGGAGAAGGTGGATGACAAACTGGCTATTGGTGGACTGGGGTTTTCTGCCCTGATTGTGCTGTGGGCCTCCACTGGCCTCATTGGTGTATGTGACATAACTTGTTCACAAGTCTTTTTCAGATTCTGTGTAGTTTTGGGTGCATGGTGATAGGCCACAGTCTTGCATTCTGAGAACACATAGCCACTTGATTCTTCGTACATCATTCTTCATTGGAAATGTGAGGGAAGCAGCATTAGCAGTTGGTATCAACAGGACTGCATGTACAGTGTTTGAGATATTTATGCTTGTGTATTTATCAGACTCCAGTGTTACACCAGTGAGCTTCCAGTTCACATATTCATAGTTGAGTGTCCTCTGGCCTGAGGATACATCAGAATAAAATGGCCATCTCTGTTGATGGTTGGTCACCTAACCTGAATCAGATCCTATCTTTTCGTGATATCAAGCATATTATGTTCATAGCAGATTGTAGTCAAATCTTTGTGTTGTACAAACCTGAGGACAGGCTGAAAATGGTGGGAAGATTATCTAATCCTGAGCTGTGGTAGTCTTGAGTAGACAATGATGTTGTGGATGGGTTCTGGACTGTTGTCTGCAGGCCATTGATAAATTGCCCTTCATCCCCAGCTTTTTTGAATTTGTTGGAATTCTTTTTTCAGGGGTAAGATTGGTTCACTCACCACCATTATAGTACTGCAATTACACAAATATAAGATGTGCAATTTGCTTTGGCACTTTGCTCTAGCATTTGGTATGAACACATGCCTTGAGAATGGTTGTTGCTAATGAATTGTTGTGGTGTGCGACAGTGGTTTGTGTATCGATACTTGCTCTTCAAACCTGACAGGTGCTAGTTTCATCACTTTGAACTTCTGTTCTTTCTCACAAAGTCAGAAAATGCACTTTGCTGTCCCTATGCCATCAAACAAATCACAAATGGCACTTGCATAATTATGCACGGTATCTGTTTGCACTACTTTTCTTTGTGGTCTGCACAAGTTGCTGTATTGGCCTTGTGATGATCTCCCTGTACAATCCAAGTTTGTTTAGTAGCAAAGAGAGAAGAAATCTAGCTCTTCCTATGTCTCTGTTTGGAGTCCTACTAATTTTCTGTCATCTTGAAATACCTGACAGGGAGGAGCTGCTGAGGTTGGTTGATGAGGCCAAGGCAAAGATCACTGGTCAGTGAGGCTCCAAATTGTTTTATTTGTGTCATTTTCTAATGAAATGCCTATGGAGCATGAGTGAATGCTGTGGGAGACACTTGGCAAGCCTTGGATGTGTAGTTGCCAGGCTAACAGCATTATTCAACCATTTATTTGTTCTCCCTGCAGCCCATTTGTAAAGGGTGAATGCATTCATGGAATTGGGAAAGGTGAGTTTGGCTTAATTTATATGCCTGCTTGTGCTAGTGGGTGCTTTTATGCAAAGAACAGTCATGCTCCTGGGCATAATGTGCTGTATATGTACAGAAAGTACTGGAGTTGGGCCTGACGCATAAGCAAAGGGGATGTCAAAATGGGTCAAATCGGTAAGCAGTTTTATCTCTTCCAACAAACATATTTAGGTTCATAAGTCTGGGTTTAGAAGTATGAGCCTTTGCATCTTGGCTTTGCAATCTCCACAGAAGAGGAATGAGTGGCACTTTAAGATGTCTTTGCCCAGTAGTATTCTGGCTCCCTTTTGCTGGAGTAGACATCTGCCAGGTTGGTAAGACAGTACAGTGGCAGTAGTAGGTTTACTGCATGTTTGCTGTCCTGTCCAGCAAGTGCAGCAACACTCTTTGTAGAAATAGCAGGCACAACCTTTTTCCATTTCTACTGAACTTTTGTGTGGTTATACCTTGAAGCTTTCACAGCTTGCACCTCTGCTTTTTCTCCTCAGATGCTTGGAAGCAGATCTGAGATGCTATCTTAGCAAGTGTCAACACTTCAGTCTGCAGATTGAGATTATTTCCTGTGCAAAGGAACTAAATCCTACAGCTGCTTTCACTTGTGACATTTTGTTTGCAGAGAATGTAGTCTGAACAGGTTCAACCACCCTTCATCGATTGATGGTTTGTGGATAACGTGGTTGGTTGTCAGCTGTATTTGTAATTCTCACTTAGGCACTAGAAAGTGTCTTATGCTTTGTTCCAGTGAGCTCTGTGAGCACACTTTTGAAAGTTTTTATGCAAATGTTGTAGATGGCTTCCAAGATTAACACTTTGTTGTATTTGGCTCTCCTTTTCATGAGCCAAGATTAAACAGTACATACACAATGGTAAGGAGAACAGGATGTGAAAAGTTGCCTTATATTGTGGGGCAAACTGTGATTGATTGTCTAATGTTTTTTATTGTGGAAAGGCCTTCACGGCAATTACTACATGGTAGTTCTTTTGGGGATGTTAGAATTGTTGAACCAATGCAAGCACACAAAATAGTAAATATGGGTTACAAATTGCCTAATTAAATAGTGACTAGTGTGGCCTGCAGCATTGGAACTTGAGACCCAACTAATTAGAATTAGAATTTTTACTGAATTTCCAATGACAGATTACTCAAAATTCAATATCTTTTTCACCTTAGTTCAATTTGTTTTTGAAATCACCTTCATAAAATCTTATTCATTGAGCACTTTCCAACAATATCAAATGTGCAACCCAATTTTTCTTTGAAATTTTGTTTTGATTTTATGGAATTTCCAATTAAAGTTTTGATTCAATATTCAATACCTCTCAAACTGTAGATCTAAACATTACAAAATCACCGCAAAATGCACCTCTACTTATGAATCCCAATCTGAATTGCCTTTTGCCAATTTGTACAGATTAAGGCTTCTCTAACACATTAAATGATTCAATAATATCCTTGAAATTTCACCAATACATTATCTATTTTCTAGGAGGGGAGCAACAAAGGAGGAGGAAGCTAGATCAACCTATGGCTTTTTAAGATCCATTTGGCATTATATTTTGTAAATGCGGTTGGAAAGGTGGGAGGAGGCTTGTTTATATCAAACAAATACTATTTAAGAAGAGCAGATCAAATTGTGGATGATATGAAAGAATGGAACTACAAACAATGATCAACACACATGCCACATGTGTTCATCAACACCCAAAAAAAAGTTTTGTTCAAGTATGTGTAAATATTAAAAATTATTCTGTTGCACTGATTTTTATTTTTTTGGCGACAAGTTTATGCTATTTTTGTGTATGAAATTGAGAAGAGTGTGTTTTTTCAATAAACAAATTGCCACATTTGTGAAACAAAAAAAATGAAGTCAACAACATTGGTTCATTATGCATTATATTTATTTGTCTATATGTGATACATATTTTTAAATGTGTTTGATTGTAAGTTCATGAGTGTTATATCTAAAGGTGCCTATCTTTCCAATGCTTTTGATGATTATACTTATATGATTTTTAGAAGATGAAGGATTTTGAGTTGGATCATTATTGGTAAGTTCCAAAAGTATAATTCATCTCTTAGACTGGGTCAACACCCCAAACAAGGTTAGGTTTGGCTCCCCGCGCAAGTACCCTTACTGGGTTGGTTTGGGTTAGGTTAAGGAACATCCAACATGCCCTAGTGATGAATTGAATAAAAAACAAGGTGTAGCCTAAGTCATTCGTCATGATGCAGGGCATCCATGAGTCCCCCTACTAGTTGGAGTACTTGCTTGCTCCTAGTCATTCAAGATAGTGAGAGTGTTTTTTTAATGAAATTTTGTTTGTAGCCAAAGTGGCAAATCATCCATAGTAAATTGTAAAAAAAGTGGCAATCATCCCTAGGAAGATTCAGCTAAATCTGGCTATAAACCAGAAATAAAATATGAATTTTTTAATTTAATCATCCTTCTATATTTTGGGCTACAAATTGAAAACCAAGTATACAAATCTGGCAATTTTTTCATTTAATTTTTTTCACTTATGGCGACTGAAAACCTGCAAAATCACTTAATTTTCTTTTCCTTTTCTTAATTTTTCTTTCTGGTGAAATTTCGCCAGTAGAAAAACCACTGGATAGGTACTGGGCTATTGCCATGCTGACATGATCCACATGATAGTGACTATATAGTACCTTGGCAAGTTGGTACGCTACTTATATAATTTATAAAATGCTGGAAATGTCAAAAAATACTTTTTTCCAGAGAAATTTTTTGTGTGAAGGGAAAGTAAAGAATATACAGGAAAATACAGGAGTATTATATTTTGCACATGAAATCTTCAAAATTAATTAAATATTTGATGGACATGTGTTGAAGCCTGGCTTGTACTAACATATGTTGTTCCAGACTGATGCCACTTGGTTCTTAGATGTGCTGGGCAGGTATGTTGTATGTTTGTTACCCAAATACACCCAGAAATAAACACTCTAATATATTTTCTGCTACTCCATTTATTGCCTTAGTTGATAAAAATGTCAGATTTCTCCCTTTTTCTACCCTATCCAGTTGGTTAAATTTGTTGTTTTACTGTATTGGGGGCTAGGTGACCCTTTTGAGGTGCAATTTCACATGTTGCAGTGTATTCATATGATGGATTTGTTGGCCGTGCCTCAGTAGGCAAGGATAGTGTGTTTAGATTCATTATGGAGTATAGTAGCTTAAGGGATTTTGGACCCCAGGTAATAGGTTTATTTTTATACAAGAGTTTTTGAAAGATGATATTTTGACTTGTGTTTGAAACTTGAGATTAGTTATAGAGTTATAATATCTTAAAGGATTTTGGTTTCTTTTAGAGGACTTTTGGAAGATTACATTTTGCATGGTGAAATACTTGAGTTTCCGTAATTGTTCTTTTGCCTTAAGATACTGTTTGATGTAAATGGCAAGGCCACAGTGTGACACACCCCTTGTTTGAGCTATGGCGATTAATTAGTAAATTGTCTTGTTACATGAAATTCCTTGAAAAAGGTTGTTATCAGTTTTGGTTGATTTTTTTGAGAACCATTGGATCTGGACCTCACACAATATTTGAAAATTGAACGAGTTCTATAAAATAAAGATAACCAACCAGGGCATCAAACTTTTGAAAAAAAAAGCTCCACCAGTTCTTTACATGCCCATTCTCACAAATTTCTCACCAGTTGGCTCTCAAAGAAAGTTCTCACAAGCAAATATAAATATATTAAATTAATTACCCCAAAAAGGTAAAAATAACCCAACAAAGGTTGGTAATCAAAGAGCCTTTTAGTACAAAGCAAACCTGATGATAGATTTTTTCATTGTTGATAATCATGCAACAAATCGCTCATTAGTTGACTCTTGCGTTTGGAGATTTTGAAGTACTTGAGTGATTGTGAGTAATATGTTGTTAAAAAATGGATAAATATGAAAAAAAAATCAGGATATGTCTGGTCAATGTTCACAAAGTTGTGTTTGGTAAGGGGCATATTTGGTCCAAGGTTTTTTTTTTTCAATTTTGTGATGTAGCTGAAGTGGCAATCATCCATAAGATAATTTAGTCAAATTTGGCTACAAACAAAATCTGAAGTAGAAAAAAATCAGAATGCTTCTCTTTTCTTGGCTACCTACTGGAACTTATCAAAAAAAGTCTGGCAATTGGGAAACTTTTTGTTCTTTGAAACCTGGTGGATTAGGAAACTTTTTTTTTTTCAAAATCTGGCGAATTTGGGCTATTTTTTCCATGGACAATCCTTTGTATAGGAAGGGATTCATATTTTTCAGGTTGAAATTTGGCAAAATTTTCGCCCCCAAAAAAAAATCACTGATTTGGTTGGCTTGGTCACTCAAGTAGCGAGCAACTAATTGGTAATACTGTCATGAGTCATATGCTCCTATTTTGGTTGGGGTGAACTTATTTGGGGAACCTTAATACAAATGTGTCTTGCAATTGCAAATAATCCTTTTGTATTACAAGTATGACTTTAATTTTCATAAGTGTTTTTATTTTCAATTTCCCAATGGAGTCAAGGTGACGGCCATCCCTAGGTAGATTTTGATGTAACTGGCAACACTATTTCAAGGAACTCTTACATAAATAAATAAATAAATAACTCTTAAAACTGTAGCCAGTAAACATAAACATTAATGAAAACTTTTGATTTTGGTCTCTCCTAGTTTTCTTAACCTTTGATTGTGGTTTCGGCCTATTTTTGTACCTTGATGCAACTCCAGCACAGTTCTAAGCAGGTCTGATAAGTTACTATGTCTTTCAAATCCAATGTGGTTTCGAACCAGTCCAATTCCACGCTTACTTTACACTTAGGTAGTCTAGTGACATAAATTGTTTGATGTTTTCAAAGACACTGTAACCAATGGTTCTGTACATTATGATGATTTTGTGACCAGCAAATCTTTGGAACTTGTGACCAGCAAATACTTGCAACTTGTGACCTGTTTTCACCAGAGAATGCATCCATGGCAGTGAAAACCACCCTCACTTCACTGCCCTTAATTTCACCACCCTTCATTTGAGCTCCCATGTGATTTTTTGAATCAATTTTTTTTTCAAAAAATCCCATGGGTGTTGTGGAAGGGTGCCTTGGCTATTGGGAGAGGGACAACAACTGCCATGGCTATTATGACATGCGCATCATTGAGTGACCACCAAAACTATGTCTGGCCCCTCCAAAAGCTGGTGTAGAATCTTGGCGAATCAGGTCAAAAAAAGTCTAAATTTGGCAATCTGAAACCCAGAAAAGCAAAAGATTTGTTGTCAGTTTGAAAAAAAACCATTCACCAATGTGCCAAATTTGGCAACCAAAATAAAATTTTAAAAATGCTGCTTGTGACTATTAACAAATCAAACACCAGACCAACACTGGCACACACAAAGGTACACACTACTACACACACATGTTCTTGGCTGTGTGAGGAATTGATCATCTTATCACTGTCCCCTTTACTCCATTTGCACACACATCACATGTTCTTGGCTGTGCAAGGAACTGATCATTTTAACATCATCAGACAAACCCACTCAAACCTCCATTCTCTAGGCTGTGTGCTTTCAAGTCAAGCTCATGGACCTGGTCAGCCTACCTTGCATGGCACTTTTGTTACCTTTTCAATCAACTCTGCTCTTTAATTAGGTATTCTTTTTGTGTTGCTGAAGCCAGGGCTGGGCGCCCCTTGTTGAATGGATAGGTAAGTAATCTATCCAATCCACCCTTCAAGATGGAGCAATATTCAAAACCTTCCCAGTGTAAAATTGTTTGTTCCTTCCAAACTTGTAATGTAGCATGAGTTGCTATTATCTTCACAAGATAATTTAGCCAATTTTGGCTTTTAAAAAAATGAAGATAAAATCATTTAAGTGTCTATGTATATTGTTGGCTACCTATTGAAACCTGTTCTAAAATCTTGTGACTTTCTTTTATGAAGAAATTCTCAATATCTGGCTATCAGAAACCCTGAAACACCCCTTCTTCTTTTTTTAATTTCTGAAAATTTTTGCCAAGAAAAAAAAAGAAGAACACTGCATTTTTTTGATTTAACAAAAGATTAGATTGGGTAAGCTTTTAAATATGTAGCCATCATTGAGTGTCAACAACCAAAGAGAGCCCACAGCTGATTAAAGTTGAAAGCCAATGGTTTATGGAAGAGTTTCCTAATCACTCAAATTTTGGTCCATTTCAAATAGTCAATTACTCAAAGGTAAACCACTGGTGTTCCCAAAGAAAAGCCAAAGTTTCCTAACAGCCTTTTTCCATTAGCCATGAGATTTATATCTGTTTTGGAAGTTCCCAATTTGCTTTCAATTTCCCCAATGGCATTTGTGGCATCTCTAGTGATGTTCCCAAGCCATACTCTAGAAAATCTATCTATGGTGCAAGGTAGTTTGTTTGTTTTGTTTGTAAGTCAAGTTAAGATCTCCCAAACCATGACGCCTTTTGCCATGCTCTCTAATGGAAAGCCCTCAATGAGTAGGGGTGCACCAAGTTGGTTTCATAATGTTTTGACCTAAGGTGGAGAAGGTATTGTATTGAATATTGAACAATATTTTCACTGAAGATTCATTTAGCTCAAAACTAAGAAATATTGGGCAATTTGGGTGTGTTGTCATGTTGTTGGAAAACCCTCAATGCTTAGGATTTAATTTTGAAAATTTTAGACCTAATGTGTGGGAGATATTGAATTTTGAAAAAAAAATTGGTCACTGGAATTCCAATTAAATAAAAAAATGGTTTTGGAAGGAAAATTTAGTGGGGTTATCAGTTCACACTTGGGCCAATGGCACATGTTACAATAATTTGAATGATAGCAAGTAGTATTCTTTCCCAACTGCATAGTGAAATAGTTACGTTTTGTTTTAGTCTGGAGAGAAAGCCAGGGATTGGGGTGGAAGGCCAGACTGAACCAGCACCTGCCAGGGCACCATCCTCTGGATGCCCCTCATGACTCAGATGTGGATGAACTTGAACTGAGTCAATGTCTGGTTTCACCTCGGTAACCCAATGCTCAAAAAATAGGTCCTATATCCAGGTAATTAGGTATGAAAATAGGTAATTACTAAGTAAGTGGATGGTTTATATCAGTGTTGCCATCCATACCAGTGTTGCCCAATTCTTAAGGTTTTTAAAAGACCAATCAGTTTCAGTTTCTAAATTGTCATATAAATCAAGAACTGTCAGTTTTGGTTCTTTTAACACCTTCAGAAATCAAAACCCATGGATTCCAGATCTGAGTCAATTTATTTTTTATTGCTGGTTCTAGGCTAATGTCAGCTCAGTTCTTGTGATGATTCTTCACTCCTCCAACAAGAACCACAAAATTGATTCTTGGGACAATTCTTGAACTCCAAAGAATGGTCAATTTGAGTTTCAAGAATCAAAATCAAAACCGTAGAATCAGAACTGAGCAACACTGGTTTATACCAGTGCATGAACCAGTGTTGTGCAGTTCTTCCTTTTAGAGAGAACCTCTGGTCCAGTTTTGACATTAAAAAATTTATGTGGAGGTTCTTCGGGTAAGGGTTTGAACCTGGTTCTTTCAAATTTTGAACCCTTTGGTTCCAGTTTTATCACCTTTTTTTCAAATTCAAGAACCTTCAGGCTGGTTTTTGAACCGGGTCCGGTTTCATGTACACATTGCACATTCTTTCTATGCTAAACATTATGTGGGTACAAAGTTTTATAACAAATTAAAACAGGGGTCTATGTGAGCATAGAGTTGAACAACTACTTAAAGTTAATATTTAATTATAAATTTCAGTATATTTACTAACTTTTTAATATACATATCCTGACACTGTTTTCAAAAATATTTTTTCATGGTTAGATCCTGAACCAGAACTGTAAGAAAACATTTTCTCCACAGTTCTTATGCTGGTTCCAACAAAATAATGTCAACTCGAGTCCGGGTCACAAGAACCTGACCCTGAACCCCCGGTTACTACCCTCAGAACCGGGTACCCGCGCCACACTGGTTTATACATACCTAAGAGCTGTTTTTACTATCTAGTAATAACCTGCTGGTTACCTTAGCAAGTTGTTATTGAGTAGTAAAGGACTAACCACCACAATTAGCTAGGGAACTGGAACCCAGCATTAAACTGTTTCCTGACCACTTACCATCCATCTTGCATGGTGAGGTGGTGGTGGGTGCTGGTTCCTTATCGGCAGCAGCCTGGGTGCTTCTAAATTTTTTTAATATGACATCCTTAGAGCATCTCCAACGGTGCCCAGTATGTGACTCCAGACAGTAGAATTTATTGCCAAAAAGTCAAAATGTGCCGGTTTAGCTCAGGAAATTGATTTTTCTGCACCAAATTCGTGCAGCTTGCCGTGGCTGGTAAAAGGCACAACACAGTTGTGTACCTCCCAAAAAGAGTGTAATAAATTGCACCTGACTGCGGCTCAGTATTTCTGATTGGTCGATCACAATGTTTGGTCCAAGTGGTTTGCTATTAGTAGTCCCCCATGTATATGCAGTTCCAATTTCAGTTTTATTGGTGGGGTTGCCAAAAAAAGAAATAGCTAAACTTAGACATTCAATTTTACTATCCAGAGTTACATACTGAGCACTCTTGGGGATGCTCTTAGACAAAATAGGTGTACAAGTCCAATAAGAGCCCTCAGTAGAGAGGGTCAGGATGAACCTGCACCTCACGGGAACCTTCATCTTATTGAGTGAGGCCTCTAGTGGCTACATTTAACTCAGGAATGTTCAATTCATGGGCCTTATAGACCACAGAAAAAAGTGGGGGCTTTTATTGTGGTACCAGTGGAAGAACATAGTTTGAGTGATCACTATTAAATGCACTAGCCACAATAGCCATGGCATAAGCTGTCCCTGAACCAATAGCCAGGCGACCTTTCCATAACACCCATGGAACTTCTTCTTCTTCTTTTTGATTTTTATTTTTCCACCCCAAGGAAGGACCCATCCATGGTGGTGAAAACCACTGCCCTTTCTTTCACCACCCTTGGTTTCACTGCCCTTCGTGTATCCTCTCATGTGGTGATTTTTAAAAATTTATAAAAAGGGTCCCATGGGTGTTGTGGAAGGCTTCCCTGGCTATGGGGGGAGGGGCAGCAGCTACCATGATTATTGTGGGCAGCCCATTTAGTAGTGATCACCCAAATTTCTTCACCTTACCAGTGTAGGAGTAGGCACTAGGGAGCTTGCCCTGGCCCCAACCCTAGCCTTGGTTGGGGCAAGCTCCTTAGCCGACTTTTCATTGCCTATTGCATTGTCATTGAATGACACAAAATGAGGTAAGTAAAGCCCTAGGTTGCAGGCTTTACCAGCACAATAAGGGCCCACAAGAGACAGAGACCAGAACAGGCCCAATTCCAGTTAAGCCTGCAGCCAACAGTTTTACCGTGCATAAAGAGTAACGACCGCACATGATTTTATTTTTTATTTTTTAATTTCATGATACCCATCAGGTATTGCAGGAAAAAAAAAGGGCAAAAGCGGGCATTTCAAAAACATAATACCTGCTGACCCTATGGGCATTTTTAAAAATGTAATGCATGTTGCTGCAAAGCATTAGGCTACACTTTTTCGAAGGAGCAAGAATTACATTTTTCAAAGCATCTGCCCTTTGATGTGCAGGAAAAAATTACGTGCTGTAAGGTGCCCTCCAACTACACTAGAAAAATCCTACAAGATTTTGGAATCCGTGGCACACTTTTAAAACCCTAAACTACAGGGAAGTTAGCTGGGGAAGAACAACCCACTACAAAAAGGTGTCTTGTTCACACACCATCCATCCATGGAGGCGTGTTCATGTGTGCCGGTTCACTCTGGCAGGGTGAACCAGCACCTACTGCCCAGGTATGGCTACATCTGCCAATCTTGCTAGTTTGAGCTTTGAAGCTTTGAGAGAGAGAGAGAGAGAGATGTGCTTCTCTTGTTCTGAGTTGAACTCTTTTCAAATTTGTAAGCATAGGTACTGTTTCTCTGGAGTTTTGTCAACCAATTTGAAATTAGTTTTGAACATGTCACAAATATAGAATGGATTTTGATCCATCCACAGTTGTTTTTTAGAAGTTGAATGCTTGAGGACGCCACAATTAACCCAGACATATTTAAGTAGTTATGTTGCCCCGTTGGTGAACGTTCCTAGAATTGTAGAATTGTGAGACTACATGAACTTTGCATGATGCCACATTGCATGGGTAATGGGTAGAGCCATTAAAATAAAGGAATAAGTAATGCTCGGAACAACATATTTTAGAAATGATATATCATGAAATGTTTTTTAAAGTGGTGAAATATGGCCTAATTTCTATCATTACATTGGTTTGACGAACATTACACATAAAATTTGGGGAGGTTTGTTTTCGAAAGCAAAATCAGCATATGGCTATAAAACATGTCTTCACCCTTGTTTGACAAACTCAAGGTATTTACTTACACTTTTTGATATGGATAACTAATGGTTCAAAGTGGGACTAGTTGCTTGGGTGAACCAACACCTACAATGGAATTTTCACCTTCTTCAACGAGGCCTTTACACCTTGGGCATCAGCTTAAAACTTACTTGGTTTTCCATGATTTCACATGAATGATTACAATATGGACAAAAAGGGTTTCCTACCATTTATATGATATTAAAAGGTTATGAAACTTTTAAATTTTATTTCCTTTATTTTTATGGGACGTTCAAATATTTTATAAGCATTTTAGACACAAATTTCAAAAACCTATAACCTTCCACTATGCCAAAAACATCAATATACAATGACATTCATTACTATGTTTATAATTGCAAATGACACAAGTGATTACAAGATTATTTAGTCAGATGAAACTTGTCACTTGGACTTTTAGTCGTTGATTGTGAATGCAATCATAAATATTTTGCAACTATCTTTTGTGACAATCTCTACTTACATGATGTAGTCATGATTTCCATGATTACAACATTGAAAAACATACATACATTACATTATGTGGTTCCATTTTTATCATTGGATCAACATTTATAATGATAATGATAATATAATAATAAATCTTTTGTCGTCCTTACATGTGATAATTTGCAACCATATCCAAGATGCCATGTGTCATAGTTGGAAGGGTTTTGAAATTTATTACAAGTTAAATTGGTTTTTAATTGTTCTCTAACATGCATTTGATATATAAATATGTGGTAATTTTTCCTAATAAAAAGTTTCCCTATCCATCTCTTGGATGTGACATCTGTCCTTTAAGGATTAAGGTTACATATTTAAGGTTAGTGTTTAAGGTCTACATCCTAGGCTTAACACATGTCATTTTAGGGTTAAAATTTGAGGTCTATAGCCTAAGGTTTAGTTCCTAGTTCTAACATAAGTCATTTTAAAGTTTGGGTTCAAGGTCCAAAGCTTAAGGTGTAGATTTTTAATCTCGCACATCATTTTTAAGGTTAGGGTTTTATAGTCTAAAACCTAAAGCCTAGGATTGTGGTTAAGCTATAATAAATTAGATGTTTGGAAAAAGGGTTAGGGTTTTGCCTAGGTTGTAAGGTTCTCCTACTCCTTGAAGGAATGTCAACATTCATATTGAACATTAAATGGTCAAAAACACCCCAAATTACTTCTTACGATGCAAGAATTTGGCATGAATCAAATATGACAATTACAACATAATTAATGACATACAAAATTCTACTTGTGATTATTTACAAACAAAAGACATCTACTTACATATTTAATCTAGTTGCAAGCTTCACAATGCAAAGCCATGTCCATTTCATAACTACACTACATATATTTTCACTTCGCGACCACATAACACAAAATTTCTTATACACTCATAATACAATCATTCTAACCAAGGTGTTCACTTAGCTTTAAAATTTTCAAATTTAAAGGTAGTTATTTGTTACCCCACCCATCAAAAACACGTTGTTACTAATAATGCATGCTATGAAAGCTCGTAGGTTAAATACCCACATCTTGAATAATTAGAATGTGGTATGCATTAAAATAATAACATGCTAATATGAGTAACAATAGCCACAAACCTATTGGATTTAATGATAATGACAGTTAAATTTTATATGGAAAGTGGCATGGCTAAATTTTAGAAAGATATTCATAATAGTGTACTTGTCAATTTCTCACATTCTCTTCTTACATTCCTACAGTGATGTTCCCAGTTACCTAACATTTTAAAAGGTATATTTACAAACCCTACAACAATTTTTCATTTTGTTTTATTACAATAGTAGTTTCACATTGAATTGGTTAAAACGATTGAAATATCTTTTGTCATTTTATTTTTTATTGTATTAAAAATTATCATATCTAACCACTAGAATATTAATCACATGTGTTTTGTTGACAAGTTCATGTTGTAGTTATGTTAAACTTGATTGCCTTGAAAATGGTTATAATGATTTGATTTATTTCAAGAGGACAATGACATGTAATTGAATGATGTGGTGAAATATTCAAATATTTTGCTGACATGGCAAAATATGCTTATGTTGTCAAAAACATATTTTGCCACATTGGAAATGTCTATCAGAGAATACTCTTGTGACATGGTAAGAATATACTTTAAAATATTTTCTCTTGTTCATGTTCACAAGCTCACACTCATGTTCATAGGTTCATGAAGATTCCCCCCAATCATTGTCAAATGTAATAAGCTTATGACAATGGAGGCCCAAACACTTATTGATTCTGGCACATCAACTTGTTTCATTGACAAGGAGTTAGTGTAGCAATATAAGTTACTTCTAATGGAAAAGAACACATTAATATCAATTGAAGTCATTAATGGTTGGAGTTTTTCATCAAGACCAATTACTCATGTAACCAATGCATTAGATCTTACCATTGGTTCTCACACCAGCAATGTTGTTTTTAATGTCATTTCATTTCCAAGAAATCATGTCATCATTAGATTGTTTTAGCTTGCTTTACAGAATCCACAAGTGGATTAGCATACAAAGAGTCTTCATTTTGAAAACACCATAGCACAAAGCCTTGGAATGTGAAACCCTTTGTCATAAGCATGCATGGAAAAAATCAAGATAGGGTATGTCATGTAACTAAAAAAAAGCATGGGGATGAATGCATGTAAAATTTGAAGCAAAAGGAAGACCTTGGTAGTACAAGAAGGCCTAGGTGCCCCAAGCCTTTGTTGGAGCAAAAGTTTTAATGTAGGCTGCCAAGAAAAGATATGCATTCTTAATGTAAACACCTTGCCCAAACATTGACCATATGATTGCACCATTGGTCTTAAGGAAAGAACATAACTTCCATTCGCACTGATCTACAATTTGTCACAAGACGAACTTGCAACTATTTGTGAATATATTGACAAGAATCTCAATAAGGGGTTCATTTGACATTCCAAATCTCCATCTAGTGCCCTATCTTCTTTGTAAAAAAGAAAGATGGTGTTTTACAAATGTGTGTCGATTATCGTGGACTGAACAACTCACAATAAAAATTAATACCTTTTGCCCCTAATCAAGTAGGTTGTTAATTAGTTAAATCATGTTAAAATGTACACCAAGATTGATTTATGTGGAAAATACAACTTAGTGCACATTTGAGAAGGTGATGAATGGAATATGGTGTTTAGAATTTGTTACAACCATTTTGAAAACGTTGTGATGCCATTTGGCCTTACCAACGCGCCTGTTGTTTTATAATATTTGATGAAGGATGTCTTTCATGAGTACATGGATGATTTTGTGGTTTGCTTCATCGATGACATCTTCATTTTGTCAAAAAACATGGAGGACCATGAATGCCATGTACATCTTGTTTTGGAGAAGCTTCAAAAAATTGAACTTTATGCCAAATTGGAGAAATGTGAATTCCATCTGAATTTGAATTTGACTTTTAAAGGAAGAATCAACCTTTTTTTAGGGAGTTGAAGTTAATAATGCCTTTCAATCTTTGAATTTTTTTTCACGATTGCCCCACTTTTGATTCATGTAAACCTTTTCAACCATTTTATTTGTGAGATGGACATTTTCAGCATTACATTGTGTCATACTGTCACAACTTGGAGAAGACGATCTTTTTCATCCCATTGGCTTCCATTATTGTAAGTTTTCTCTTGTGGAAATTAATTATGATATTCATGATAAATAACTTTTACATTGTGAATGCCTTTGAAGAGTGGCATTATTTGCCTTAAGGAATTCAATATGAAATCACTATGTATTTAGACCATAAAAACTTATAGTATTTCATGACAATTCGTGTTTTGAATCAACCCCAAGTTCGGTGGGCATTTTCCTTATTTTGATTTCACTTTGTCATCACGTATCACCTTAGGTGCCAATAATGGAAACTTGATGTGTTGTCCTGTCACTTGTACCTCGTGTTAAGGAGGGAGATGTAGCTTACAAGTAACAATGTGATGTTATTTTCAAGCTTGAACATTTTTGACTTAAACATTATCGATAGTTCTTGATGACACAATGTTTTTTAGTCAAATTCATGAAAATTTGAAGAAACACCTACTTGTTATTGGCATTCAAGGCCAATTAAGGAATCATCATCAAGTCCAAGATTTCTTTGATGATCATTTCAAGTTCGAATTTCAAGATGGTCTATTATATTATGATGGTCTTTTGTATGTTCCCGATGACCCTATGAAGCTTTAAGTTCTTTAGGCTAGGCATGACGCTTTGGTTATAGGCCATTTTTGATTCAACACAACCATGGAGTCAGTGTCTCAAGGTTATTGGTGGCCACAACTTTGGAAATATGTGAAGGAGTTTGTTGGATTTTGCAATGTTTATGTTTAAACAAAGAATCCTTGTCATTGCCCTCATGGTCTTTTTCAACCATTGCCAATCCTTGCATCCCCGTGGTTTTCAATTTCCATGAACTTCATCACCAATTTTCCACCTTCTGATTCTTATGATTCCATCCTTGTGGTGGTTGACTATTTAATGAAAATGATTCATTTCATTCCTTGTGCCAAAACAATAACTAGTGAAATAACAACCAAGTTATTCCTTGATCATGTTTTTCGATATCACAATCTTCCCAAGGATATCATTTTTGATCATGGACTTCAATTTGCATTTAAGTTCTGGAAGCAATTATTTAAGGTTTTAGGTGTGAAGGTGAAGTTGTCATCATCTTTCCACCCCCCAAATGGATGGTTAAATAATATAGGTCAATCAAGTTTTAGAATAGGGCAAGCATCTTGTGTTGTAGTGGACTAAGGTTCCAATCTCCCACAAGTTGCTTTAGTTTAGGAATGTGTATGCTCTCATGTGAGTGGAAAAACTTTATAATCATTTAGATTTTGAACATGCATAACCTTTGTAGGTACTCATAGTTACTTTGAATTTAAAAACCAACAAATTCATATCCATTGAAAGAACAAAATTGAACTTGAATCCATATTTGCCTTGACAAATAAATTGTTGAAATTTTTTGATGCATATTCGTTTGATAATGTATTTTTTCAAAATATACATTATCGATATCCTGGACTAAACAACCTTAAAATGTGGTATCAGACCAACACTGGTTGGGACTTTGGACCTTGCCATGATGAGTTTGTATGATCTGGAACGTTTCGATGACATAGGGATAATGATGAAGTAAGATTGGAACAATAAACTGGCCCCGCGCTCATGTCAGTTTCTAGGTTTTTCGATGACTCAGAATCAGCAGTACAAAATGGGCTGGAACTTTGTTTTCAAGAAGGTGTTACCTAAGCGGCCAACTGTGGATGACGATCCCCATCTTGTAGAAGAGATGTAAATGAGTCAGGAGGACGAGACACGCTACACCAGCAATGAGTAAACAAAAACCTTTTTTGCTCACTTTTTTGGCTGTGGCTGGGGACAAGAAGTAAATACAACAAGACATCCATGTTCGGTGTGTGAGCAGCAAAAACAAACGTCGTCGTAGCAGAAGTTGCGTGGCGCCCAGCCCAGCTCTACACGTCCCCCACACACTGGCCCACTTTTGGCATGTTGTGAACCCCCGGGTATTTATGATTGGCGCCACAACAATATTCTCCCTATCCACCAGGATTGTGTGCCTTTCATATACACCAGGTCCATTCTGGTAGGGTATTAGGCCTTTTGGCATTTGTGCCCAGACATCCATCCACCATGGAGATTATTAGCAAAGAAGCTGTGAAGATGAGAATCAAAGGACCCCAAGGTTGTCATAGCTAATAACTGTAAGGAAATTATTAATTATTTTGGTGACCAAAAATATGATGAAGTTTTTCCATCTTTAATTTCCAAGTGGTGTTTTTTTATTTGTTTTATTTTGAAGTTAGCTATTTTAGCAATTAATGAAATCGGTTGCTCATTAGGGAATCAGAAATATATATATATATATACACACACATGCATTCATAACATCAAGGATAAAGAGCCAATTGTGGCATATTGTTGTTGGTACCAAGAACCTCTTTGCTTTTGCACACCTAAGTAGGCTATACTTCAATAATGTCTGGAGTTGCCAAGGCGAAAAAAAAAGTAGGGAAAGTTTTGGGATGTTGAACAGTCACAAAATGAGTACAAGAAAAGCAACACATGGCTTGAACTGGTAAAGAGGGTTTGTGAGATGGGGGAGTACTGTTCTTTAGACACATTGCAAGTTGCAACCCTTGTCAGTGCAAATAACCATGGAAAGAAAAAACAACAGGATGCAATCTTTTCGCAAGGCTCTGGAAATTGGGGAATTTGGGCAAACTTCATATTGGATGTAATCACCAATTCAATTCTATGAGCTCAATTTCTTCAGACCAGGGGTCCACTTAATAACAAAGTCTTGACAAGCCCAAGCCCAAATTCTGCAAACGTTGGTCCAGTTAGTACTTAACAAAGTCTTGACAAGTCCAAGCTCCTCTAACATTGGTCCAGTTAATACTTAACAAAGTCTTTACAAGTCCAATTTCTGGAATTCTCCGGTCCAGCTCCTAATAAAGTCTTTTACTGAAACAAGGGTGGTCCAAGGCCTAAATATAGAACAATAAATGTAACCAACTTGGTAGGGGTAGAGTATGGATCCCCATAAACCAGGTATGGATCAGTGTTAGGAGATTGCCAGGTTTGTAGGGTTAGAACTTAGAACCACCAGTTTTGGTCAGTAAAAACCAAAGTAAATTAGAATCTGATCATTGGAACTGGTTCTAGAACCAAAGCCAGAATTAATGACTTTCAATAAACAGATCCAGAACTGGATTGCTGGTTCCATTTCTGTGTGAAACTGGAACCAAGATTTTTGAAAAAAGAAAAAAATTGAAAAAAGAAGGAGACTGGAACTGGGTGCTAACAGAAGTTAATCACTGGTTTGAATCCAGGTTACCTGGAACTGGACCAATCTGATTTTCAGAACCAAAACGAGAACGGAAAACCAGAATTTTTTTTGAAGAACCGAACACAGAACCAAATTCCCAGGTCCACTTATGTCTGGAACTGGAACCATTCTAATTTAAATTTTAGAACCGGAACCAGAGGTTCTCCATAAATTAAAGAACCGCCCAACACGGGTATTGATTGATCCAGATAGACCAACACCGATTGGTCTCATATGCCCAACTCAGAGTTGGTTGGGCATACACTTTTGATACCCGGAATCAGACCCCCAGCATAAACAACTGTAGTGTCTTGGAACCCATAAGGAAAAGATATCCTTACACCACACCAGCAGCAGCCGGTACTTAGGTGTTTGCCTTTTGTATGAGTAAAAGATAAACATCTCTCTCCAGTCAACGGAAATACTTTGACTGGGGAGCCGAGCAAGCAAATGTTCCTGTTGACTCGACAACAGAGACGAGAGAGAGAGTTGTGGAGGCGACGATTGGTGATCAGATGCACTCATAATTTTCACTCCAGTGGCATGCATTCTAGGCACTCATTTCGCGTGTTCTTTGTTAAATTTTTGTTTTTTTTGTGGGAAGTTTTGTTTGATTGTTGGCTGTGGAATTTGTTCTCCAGTTGCGAATTGCCATCAGGAACTCTGTGTGTGTGTGTGATAGAGAGAGAGAGGAGGGGGAGAGGGAGAAGGAGGATCACTGTGGACCTGGGTTGATTTCGGAAGAGTTGAGATTTCGAGCTTTTCAACGTTATCAGAAATCCTGCGCGACGAAGGCAAGGAGTAGGAGAAGGAGGAGCAAAGAGGGGGTGAAGATTATTATTATATGTTGAAGGGGGGTTGTCGATTTTGAAAGAGTTGGGAATTTGGAGAAGTATTGACGCGGAACGAGGAAGAATATGTCAGGTCCTATGGTCATGGATATGTCGGATGGAGTAGAGGAAGTTGGGGGAAGAGGACGGAGTGGTGGCGCTCTGGCGGTGAACAGAGCTTCCAGCAAAATAGCCAAGGGGTTACGGCGGCCAGTGGCGCAACCTCGACCAGCACCCCAGATATATAAGACTGAGCCCCATGATTTTAGGTCTCTGGTACAACAGCTGACAGGTACCAGCAGCTCATCATCCTCCTCCTCAGGAGCTCTGGAGTCCGGCCCTCCTGCACCAACTAAGCCTGCTGTCTCGCGCTTGCAAAAGATTGCCCCACCGCCGTTGCGGCCCACTTTCGCATATCCCTCTTTCTCTCACCAACAACAACTCCAAAGTGCTGCAGCACCCCCCTTACTATCCTCAGCCACGACGGCTCCAGATTTCAGTCCTTTTCCTTTTGGAGGTTTCCCCCCTCTTTCTTCCCAAAGGTTTTCGCCGTTTCCAGTATCTCCTCTGTCCTTTTCTCCTCTACCAGCCTTGACTCCAAGTGACCAAGTATGGGCAAGTTCCTTGAGCTCCTTGGAGTCTCCGAAAGCTGGGGTGCAGCAACAGCAGCAGTTTGTAGAAAGTGTGGGTGCAGAGAAAGGGAACATCTTAAGACAGGAATCTATGGAACCGAATGCTCTTGTCCCTGTTCAACCAGCTTCACGGTTCCCTGCTCCTTTGTCTCCCAAATTTGCCATTCCCTTTGGGCTGCCCAGTCCCACAGGCTTGGGGGGCTTCGGTATGTTCAGCATGAGCTCTAATTTCTCACCCACAGCAGCTTTTGCAATGGATGCCACTTTCAGTTTTCCAGAGCCAGACATAAGTATGTCAGGCCCAACTATGCCTTGATATTTGTTTTGATCTTTGGCTATCATCAACATCATCATCATCCCGACGAGAAGAATTGGATTTGAATTTGCTCTGCTCGTTTTCTGCACCCAACAATCTTTCAACATTTGCTAACCATTCAAGAATCTCAAGCTGGGGAAACCAGGTACAATCATTTCAGGGTTTAAGCAGACATGTTCTATTCATGAACTGCATCAATAGAAACCTCCTCACCTGAGCTGGTCAAAGCTTTGGAAGTGTGGCACTGAAGGGTTTGCTGTGTATAGGAGGAGCCTGTGCCAATTGGGAGCTAGTTAACTGAAGGGGCAGGTTTGTGCTGTGAATCATCATTTGTAGTGTCTGTGGGTTTGTGCTTTCTCGGTGTATAGCTCAAGTCTCTCTGCAACTGAACAGCTCAGAGATGTTGCAGTGTGACTAGTATGTCACATTTGGCAAGAGTGGAAAGGAATACAGATTTCACATGCAACTAAGTTGGTATAAGGGTAGTTAGTAGATCTATTTGGGATCTGGTAGTTTCAGTGAAGTCACATAGGGATTGATATGGGAGCAAACAGAGCACTGACTGTTACACATTATATGAGTGTTGATTTTTTTGTCTGCCCCAGTTATGCATTGTAAAGCTGGCATACAGAATTGTGGGTGAACAAATTCCCTTCAGAAACTTGAAGGTGGGTTGGTGTAAATTTATTGTATATTATGACTTGTGATGTCAGGCACTATATTTTACTGCAAATTTTTGAAGAGCTGCAAGCAACAGCTATGGAATTGCTGTCATTGAGTGCAGCTCCATTTTGTAATTTTTGCCTGCAAGTACAGATGAAATGATGGATATTTTTGTGTGTGGCTTGCTTCTTGTGCATTGTTGCTTCTGGCAAGCATCATGGTACTTTTCAATCAGATCTACATTTTGCTTGAAAAATCTCATGCTAAAGAATGACTGCTGTTTTGGTTGCTTGAATTCTGGGTTGATTGAAATTCCTTTTAGGGGAACATATCCAAATCCAGGTGATACTGATGTCAAGCTTTGGGTTTATTACATCTTGTTAATAAGTTAAGAATTGGTAATTATAGCTCTGTTGGCTACCTCCTGATTGTAACGGCTTCTGTAGAAGACTTGAAACTGGTCAACTACATGGCCTACAACAGATGGATGGGTAGTAAGATGTGCATTTTAGCAAACTGATTACATGGTTTCTCATGTTGGACAAGAGCAGAGAGTTTTAGTTTTGGGACCAGACCTTTGAAAGAAGCAAGAATAGCAATGAATCCTGAGATGATAACCACCTTTCTCTACTAGTGTCTTGCAAAACATCATTCAACAGGTGTTGACCCCAGCAGCCCTGCCATGAACCTGCACTAATATTTTTCAGGTTCTGACTCTTGAATGATGTTGTGGTGGTGAAGAGTTGCCAGTGTGTTCAAATTTGTAGAAAACTGTGTACTTATTACAAGATTCAGCTCTGCACACTCTCCTAGATATGCTTCCAACTTTGTGCGGATTAGACTCCATCAAATCAGGCTTGGCTTTTGTTTCAGACACTTGAACCTGAACACACCTTGAGGATGGCTGCAATGCATTTTTGCAACACAATGGCCCATGGTAACCATGGTCCAGGGATTCCTTAGCTAGGCTGTTTCTGTGAAAGGTGGTTATGTACAAATATCTGAGGTTGTGTGAAGAATTGTTTATGTGCAGTAATCATGTTCATGTGAAGGGTCTGTGTTAAAATGATGAATCCATTCAATCTCTACTCTCTGCAATGTTTTATCCAGTTCACTCAAACTCAGATATGACTACAAGAGCATCCCCTGGCAAGAAGTTCAGTGGTGATTCCTTTGAGCTTGGATTCAACACCTGCAGGTAATCATTGGCACGAAAATGGCATGTGTCAGACTGGGGAGTAGGCTACAATGCTCAACCTAACCATAGTGTGACCGTATTATTATCTCTCTTTCCAAGCTGTTGTCTCTTTGTGCCCTTTTGTGGGCGACTTAGGGTTTCCCGTACCAGCCTTGTTTGACCAATTGCATTTCAATCTTGTGGAAAGAGCTCTAAGGATGAAACAGAAACGAGATGAAATCTTTTCAGAAACAGGTGCTGGGTATATAGTTTAGATGGAGCACCACTTTGTTGTCTCTTCTGAATCCAATTGCCACTTCATCCCGCAATTTAGCTCTCTCTGTGAGCTCCACAAAAGATGGAGTCTCGCCTTCCATCACGTAGAGTTCAATGCCCTGGCAATGAGGAGTCACAGATAAGAGGGATGATGATCTAGACAAGCCATATGTTCATAAGTACTGAGGATTTCTTGATACCTTATGATTTCAATCAACCTCAAAAGATTGAGAGATGACCCCTACAACAAGGTAATGAATATTTCAGATCTGACCAAAACCCAGCAACCATTATGAAGCATGAAAAAGAGGAAACCCCAACCTAAAGGAATGAGAAATAAGACCACAAGACACAACAAAGGAGAGGTATGAATGACAGCAACAGTCATCAATAGTCATTGCATGTTCAGGGACCTTCAACAGCAACATGTATGGCATTAACCATCTACCAAAACATCCCCATAGATCCAAATGACCAAGCATATAAACAAGGACAGCTAGGAACATGTCTGTGCAGCAGCCAGATAATGCAACCACAGGAAAAACATACTCAAAACAGAGGAAGTGATACCTTCATGTAAATTTCATTCCCCCAAGAGTTCAGAAGCTCTGTCCAGACTGCATTCAAATCTGCATGTTCTACCACTGCACCATAACATACACCCCACTCAGAAACAAAGACCTAAGCATCAAATAAGTTTGTGACAAATGTTACCTGGCACCCCAGTAACACTTGCTGTATGTCTCTTGAAATGGTGCATGGAAGGTTCATGACTAGTTCTGTTCTTGCCATACTGATACCAAAACATTGCAAGTGATATCTGCCACCTGCATGTGATAAAGATTCCAGTACCTTGAGAAGTTACAAGGCCTGAAAGTACGCTGGTGCCAATGTATGTGAGTGAGCTGTGACTCTTAACTACCTGTGGGTACACAAGTTTTTTCTTTGTCAGTCCCCGTTGAAAGAAAAACAATGAACCCATTGGCATTTTGATCATCATGAAGAAAAACTGTGCCACCATGAACTGCCACAAATAATGAAAAGGGGCACCAAAGGAATACTTCACAATCTGTCAGACAGCTCACATTTAGTCTGGGACAGTAGATACCTGTTTTCCAAGTTCTGTATCCACAAACTCTGCCACCAGACTCGAAACCTGAGCCCACACAACAGGCAACTTTGTCAGGACTGTTGTACTCAAGCTAAACACTGCCCTTGCAATGCACTACCAATGCAAACTGTGCAACAAATCCAAAGAGCACAACAAGAGCAGAGACTCGCCACCTTACAACAACTTATCTGGAGCCTTCAAAGTTCAATCTAACAAATGTCACACAAGAACCAGAGGAACAGCAAAGAGCATGGACACTTCTGATCTAACATGCTGGATTGTGCACTGCACAGGGTTATTGCAGCACACTTGATTTGAACTGTAAGAATCTTCTCATATTTTTTCATCATGACCTGCTACTAATAGCTACATGTAGATTTTTTGAACTTCTTTCTACTTACAGGCACCCACCCAGCAGTTGGATTGCAGAAATAATGCAAGAAGAAAAGGGAGGCATTCTGGCATGTAGAGTATCTCACTGCAAAGGCAAATCACCTTCAGCCTTAGTAGCAGGTGAGAGAGCACAGATACCCAAGTGATACCCCTGATTGAGGAGATCAGAACCCTTGTCAACGCATACACAAACAGGGTGACTAATATAATGCACTGGGATATTGAAAAGAACCTTGACATTGTGTTCCTTGCAAATGGATTCTGCCAATAGTAGTGCAAACACAGCCTGTTTATCTGGCTTTGATGTATCTGAAAGTGTTGCAGCACACCATAATGTCAAAAGTAATTTCTGACGTTTTCTGGTCATTGCACAACAGCAATGCCTTTATGATCAAATGAGCAAGCTCTTGCATCACAGGAGCTTACAAGATGCTGATCACCAACCACACAAACCTATCAGAAGGCGTTAGTATGCTACCACCAAAACTCATGATGTGCAATTGTGGCCAGTGGAACTATTGCACATCATGGTGTGCAAGCCATGGAAACAGCATCCTGGAAAGACAACAAAACTGCTGTGAAGTTACGTGACAAACCTCCCACAAGCCACCCTTTGTCCCCAATAACGACAATTGACAGTGGCAGCTTCTCATTGCTCTCTTCAAGTGTCCTTGGTACTGCTGTCATAACTGCATTGGAATCTGTTTGAATGTCACTGCCCAGAATTGCATCTCGCAAGTCTGTTCGGCTCATGGGATTCCCAAGCTGCAGATGCACACCGTCCAATTCTGCCACCCTTTTAAGTATTCAAACTCTTGATATCCAATAGATTGCTTACAAGAAGCACCATGACTCAGGAACATGACTAAAATGTGACAGTGCTGCATGTGGTCCATGAAACTACAGTACAACATGATAACTCAGAAACATGAGATATTCAGCACTTACTTTGTGGACGACATTGATATTGTGCAGAGGGGTTGAGATTCGTCGTTTCAAAGTTTCTATCCTTTCGTCCACCTGGGCTTCTGCAAGTATGACCTAGACAAAATACACAGACAATCATCTGACAATTGAGGACCTTAAATGGCACTTGAATTTCCATTACACACAAGCATGAGAATTGTATCAGTTCACATGCTTTGAAATATGCTCTATAAAAGAACCCACTACCTGCCATGCATCAAAGAATTTTCTTTCCTAATGACGCATTCTTGTGTGTTTCTTTGAAAAGAATTTGTGGGCAGGATTCCAGTGGGTAGGTGGAGAGCTTTCTTGATCCTCATGGTTTAGTAAAGGAACCAACATTATCAAAATGATCAACCGCTTCACAGAGAAGGATGAACAACAACCATATGGCTCCAATTCTCAGAGAAGGGAAGAGACTCTCCAATATTTATTGCCAATGAGCAAATGCATACAAAACCTAAGAAAAGGAGCAAACAGGGCATTACCAGCACGCTGCCAGAGCCAACATAATCATCATACTCCCGAACCATCTCACTGACACCAGGGCGCCATCCCAGCATTACAATTCGTTCTTTCCTTGTTGCAGTCCAGTCGGCAGTCTACACCTTGCTCAGGTACATCTCTCTTAGTCATGCCAGTTTCTGCTATCTGTTCCATGTCTCTCTATGAATAGGGCAGATTTAACTCTGAAGAAATATAAAGTTCAACTTCTGAAGCTTGAATATTCCTAGCTCTTAAAGCCAAGCTGGAATGCAGCAGGACAGAGATGCAGACCTTGGAAGCTGGCTTGCTTGTTCGCTTATACTGCTTGCCAGCTTTCTTGAACTCAACTGGAACTTCCACCTGAGGTGTCATTAGCTGTTCATTCCCAGAGGCTTCTGATGTGGCCTTCATTTTCTGGTATTCATCAGCTATAGCTAAAAGTCCTGGAGGTAGCACCCTGTGTGTATGCTTCTTTGCAATCAGGATCAGCTGGTGCAAACATGACTACTGTTTAGAACTCTGGATCATAATCTTAACAAATCCATGTGTAAAAGTAGCACCTCTCCTGAACAAAAGCTGCAGATGTTGATGCTGTCAAGTGCAAGATCAATTGATACCAGAGATTATACTCAAGATCTCAGCAATCTCACTCCCCATAAAAATTATTGTGGCCTACCTTATCAGTTTCATGGAGATGTAAGGTATCTGCAGGGTGGAAGTCTGGGCCCCCACCTCCTCGAATCAGTCCACACACCACTGCCTGCAAAAGCAAAACTCTAATTCCTAGATCACACCCAGTTCCAGATAGCTGCAGAAAATTACCATCATTGACTATGTAACAATCCAGCCTGCCCTTCTTTGGTCTGGATTGTATGTCTTTATCAAGCAACTCTGTGCAGCTTTCTCCATATGAAGCTTTGATACATGCTTGCTTCCCTCGTTACCCATCTTCAGTGCATTGACTATGACAATATTCTCATGGCGAGAGTACCTCAGAGTGAGTGACTGTACTCATATGGCCCTTGCTTGTGGTAGAACTGTGGTCACTCTGCACTAAGTTTGGACTATAATATGCAGGAAAACAGGGACCATGGTACCTCTGGAAAGCCACAGCGCACCACGCCATAGGTAAGTCCAGCAAGATTTGGAAAGTTGCGCAGGTTGATCACAGTCTCTGAAAAAGAATTTACAACAAACAATGCAGTGATGAGTAACTGAGACAGAGACCTTGAGATCAAAGGAAAACCAGAAAAACAAAGCAATTCTTTCTGCCTGTTGTTGTAAGGCTCAGGAGCTGCTGCATATGGACTAAAGAAACCTCCAGATCTGGATATAAACCTCTAAACAGAAAATAGGCGACATGGGTGCAGGCTGTATGGATTAAGGTCATACTGCCATGGTCAAGCAACTGTTGATAGACATTGACCAGCCCACACTGCCGTGAGCACTGCACAAACAGCTTGGATGACAAGTTCTGCACTGCACTGACTTTCAGCCCTGACATCGAATTCAAAAGATCTGCTGTGCTTTTCTTGGAAACCTACACCCATTTGTCACAAAAAATTTCAAAGGCTTATGATAAAGCAACTGGTTAGAATCCACTGGGTGACAAAACCACAGATCTCTCAGTATGGAATTGTGCAATAGGTTTCAAAGTTCTTCTGAGTATATGTCTTTGGGTAATCAACATAGCAGACAGGTTACAAATGATTTGCATAGTCTACAGTTGTTAGGAAATAGTATGAGTGACATCTACCTCAACAACGACATTTCCTGAAGAGTGATCATCAAGAAGAGGCTGTAGAGCCAACACTGACAGCACTGACTCTGCATCTGCTTCATACCTGCAGGCAGATACACAAAAGTTGTACTCAACACCAAAGATAGGTGGCCTCTTAAAAGCCATATTGTTGTCACCAGTTCAGAAACCAAGCAGCAAGCAGCACAAGATATGGAAAATTAGATCACAAGCTTATAGAAAAAGAATACTTACGTGTCATCTTTGTTTGCAAGAAAGACAATGGACTGAGCTTTATCAGCAGCGACCTTTTCAAAAGACCTTGTACTGCTGAGGCTGCCACTGCTTCCATACGAATTTTCCACCTTCAGTCATTTCAGTTGCATCAAATGGAGATCGGTTGGCAGCAGAAAACATCCTAAAGCTGCTGAACAGGAGATTTAATGCTTAGAAACTGGACCAGTGGTGCAGCTCTCTAAAAGCCCCATCAAACTTTTCAAGAGTTGAAGACTTAGGCACTATGTGAAGATGGATGCACATCTATGGAATGTTCAACAAACTCTTCAAATACTGACCGACAACCCTGTAATATCCATCCATTAGGAAAGCAGGAAACCACTGACCTGCGTGTCAAAACATCAATCTCTGTGCATTCTTTGATGACATGTGACACTAATTTCTCAGTGTCTCTCCTTGCTCGCTCTGACAGAAGCAATACTCTTTGCTTCCTGTGTGATGAGTACGACAGAAAAAGCTCAGAAAATCTGATTTTTGGCACAATTGAATTTTGATACTACATGAGCCACAAAGGTGGGTTGGGTCATACATATATTGCTATGAGCATGCAACAATTTGCACTACCATGTCTGAACAGCATCAATAGGTCCACTAGAAAACTGCAAAACTGAGTATGGATTTAGAGGTATGATAATCAAGCATCTTATACCGGGTTAGAGCTCGACCATCTTGTATGGCAAACTTGTGGGATTTGTTCAGTTGCTTGAGCACAGTTGTGAGATGGCTGTTCACCCCACATACAACAATATGTCCACTCTCCATCACTTGCGAATGTGCTCCCTCCCGCAACCAATCCATACGTGACTGCTCTCCACAGTAATTGTGCTTTAGCTCATTACTATTGTACAATTGTAGTTTTGGATTTAGGAGCTCAATTTGAGGACTGTCATCAATCTATACTACAATATTTTATTTTCATGTTGGCAATACTAAGGATGAAGCATGTCCAGCATATAGGTTTGACAAAAGTTTTATCTCAGGTTGGTTTCAGTACTGCAGCAATCATCTGTACTATGTGTTCCATGAAAAAAGCGCTAGATATGTATGCATGGTTGTGTGGACAATGGTTACAGAAAGTGAATGAGAGAGGGAAGAAGGACCAGACCTTGATTTGTGCTGTCATGGTACTTGTGAGTAATGAGTAGAACAGAAGTCCACCAAACGCTAACAGGATTCCAATGGTACGCTCTTCTTGTGTTTTCTCCTGCAGATAGACAGCATATTGGGCTTCAGGCATGTTCATGCACAAGAAACGTCTGAATGCAATTTCAAGTGGAACGACTGCACAATCTTGACTCAGTATGATCTCTGCCACCAATTCCCCATTGAAGAGCAAAAGATATAATTGGCGTGAGTGTGAAGAAAGAATATCAACCTTGAGATGTGTGCCAGAGGAACAAACACATGCCCATGCGTCCCAAAAGGCATCACCTAGTGACTGTTTGTGCTGACCTCTGCAACATGCATCAGATATTATTACTGAGTACACATGCACTGCGATGAAGTAATTGGGAAATTTTTGGCAATGAAATGTCTTGTGCATACAAGACATCTAAACCCTAACCAAAAAAAACTCTTGCCAAGAGCGCTGCAACCACATCTGCAGTGGGGAGAGAGGAGCAAGGATGAAGACAAACAAGGACATGTCCAGAGATGTCCAGCTAACATGCAAACCACCCAGAAAGAAAAAGACTGGTGCAAATGCAACACAGTATAATGAGATAAGGATGTGCACCTGTATCTGTAGAAGAAGATGCCACCAACAAAAATATGCAAGAGGATTGCTGAAGTCAGCAGGAAAACATATCTGTGATCATGGAACAGAAAGTATGGGGATAGCAGATACATTAGCTGAGAAAAATTTAGGTTTCCTTTCAGAACAAGCGCCAAGGGTCTGGAGAATAGTTGTTCAGGATTCCTCTGTCATCAAATTGGAAGTTTGCACAGAAGAATCAAAACACTTACGAGATTGGATGCCGCTCAAGCAGAACATCCAGTGTGTATGAAAGGCGAGCAAAAGTCCAGTTGATGTTGGTCAAGTTGGGAGGTCTGACATCTAATCGTAATGGTTGTGGCTGTGTTAAAGGAGATGTCCCCAAAGAACCTAGCTGATTCATCTCCATGCTCTGAGACAACACTGCCATAGCCATTGAAGGAAAACTTTTCACAGTAGCTAGGAATGTCTGTGCAGGAACCAACAGATGAGAGAGCTGAAATCCTGCATTTTGCACTAGTGCTGCTGCACAGAGCAAGGCCATGGCAATCACCAAACCCTGCATTCCATCAAGCACCTTTGTGATTGTAAGCTAGAATATATTACAGATTGGTGACAAACCAATTCTGTCAAAACCTGAATTGTCTGCTGAGTTGAGCCAAAAATGCTCAAACCAAATATCTAAGGTAGATGAAGTGCATGGTTTTGATCAAACCCAAATCTCAGATACCTCTGTTCCTTGATCCACTATAGCAACCACAAGAGCCTACTGGACTTTGCAAAACCACTGACACCCCTGCCATTATACAGCAAAAATTTGTAGATCTCCAAGACTTGACATAGAGAGGAGTAATGGGACTCTCATCAGTTGACAATATGATTGCTTCTGAGCTGCAACTGTAAGGAAAGTTGGCACAACCCAAATCATGCACACATGGATGCTCAAACTGAGCAATAGTTTCATTGGAAAGGCAACACTGTTTGCACCTTGCAGCAGAATGAAGAAAATTGAGATTGAAGGCTAGCAACATCATCATGTATATGGGAATCCATGACAACCGGTCCTCCACATGCACCATTTTCCTGAGCAGAAATTGTGTCACTTCCTGCACCTTGGCTAGGATCATCAACATGTTCTTGAGAGCTAGACTGGGAGTGGCGGCGAACTTGCATAAACTTTGCAGAAACTTGAGATAGTTTTCTCCACCCATCTCGGTACACATATGATGCTTGCTCTTGCAGGTTGAAAACTGGTGGCTTTTCCTGGTTGTCTCCTACAAAATCCAAATGCTGATTGCATAAGAAAAAAATCCTTGGCATCATTAGCAGATAATTCATCACATTCAAGCTCATGTGTTTTTTTTTGGGGGGGTCTCAGTCAAGAGAAACAATGTGGACATAGATGATCTCATCTCCAACAATTTCTACAGTGACATACATGCACAGAACGAGAGAGTTACACCACAAAAGCTTACCCCTGCTTTCCATGGAAGTTGCAGTTATGAAGAGAAGTCTTGCCCCGGGTTTGCACCTGCCTGTCACTACAATTTGACGCCTGGCCATGCACATAAAACAAAACATGGCTGACAATATCAAACCAAGTTCTGTGAATCTTCCTGCACCAACCCTAGCTCCTCACTGCAACCCCTGACCTCACACTAGAGAGTGATGTAAAATGCTTTAGCACTTGACTTCAGGAAAAATCCACAGCAAACAATAATTCCTTTGAATTCTTCTTACACCCACCATGTGAGCAATAGTGAGATCCTCCTGTTGAAGCTTGAAACACAAACATGGGAATTTGATCAAAGTGTAACATTCAGAAACAATTGTGAATGTTGTTGGGTTTTAGGTTACATGGACCATTTAAAGACAATATAATTGTTATAACTTCAGAGTTAACAAGACTCTGCAACTTACAAGAATAATTGCAGTGAGCTCATTCCTGTACAGGAGGAGAAAGAAACGAGAAAAAAATTATTGCCAGCAAGTAGAGATGGAGATTCAAAGCAGCTGAACATTTTGTTGTTGTTGAACTGCCAAGTGATGACCCTCACAAAACTTCCATTGTTGACTGACTTGTTTGTCAGGATTCGTCAGCGATCCATTTCTATTGAATCCCTTTCCGGCAAAAGAGAGAACTTCATAAACAAAAGTCTGGAGTGGGCTACAGTAGCCGAGATGAGCTAAAATTCTTTCATATAACTTTGGTACGTAGTAGATACCAGTACTCATGAAGCTTGAGAGAAGGTTGGGAAGAAATCAAACAAAGCAAGAGAAGAAAAACGAAAGAAGATTGGGAAAATCTCCAAACAATCGGAACAAAAAATTTGAAATTTCACCTGATAGTCAAGGGAGCAAGAAGTTGGAGAGTCGAGTGGCAGCATAGTAACCGACGATGATGGTGCAGGCAAGTTGGGAAGCAACTAGGGGCAGCAACAATCAGGCGCGTCCCCGACATGGCCGCCGCTACTACCACCATGGCCACCCAGTGCCCACCCACCAGCGCGCCCGTGATGGAAAAAATGGCCTAAGGCAACATGCAAAGAAGCAGGCGTGTACAAATGACCATCAAAGAAGCAATTCGAAGATGGCATCATCTGATTCAGATCACGTGAAAGTGGTAAAGCAGATTGTGTTTTTTTGCCAGAGATCACTTTGCAGCTTTTGACCACGAATCGGATGGGAATTGGCGCTCTACTTACAATATAGTACTAGATTCTGCTTATCCATCATCATCACCATCATTCAAGCACCCACTTACAACTAGAATTGCAAATCTGCAAATCCTAATTTCTGCTTATCATCCTCATGATCGCTCAAGCACCCACTTGCAGCTACAGTTGCAAATCTGCAAGTCCTAATTTCTGGTTATCATCCCATCATCATTCAAACACCCACTTACTACAGTTGCAAATCTGCAAATCCTAGTTTTTGCTTATCATGATCATAATTCATTTAAGCACCCACTGACTAGAGCTGCAAATCTGCAAATCCTAGTTTCTGCTTATCAGCATCACCATCATTCAAGCACACCCAATTCTTACAGTTGCAAATCAGCAATTCCTAATTTCTGCTTATTATCCTCATCATCATTCAAGCACCCTATTAACTCTCCACATTTGGAAATCTGCAAATCCTAATTTCTGCTTATCCATCATCATCAGTCAAGCACCCACTTAATTACTACATTTGTAAAATATGTGAGTCTTAAACCCGAGAATCTTTGCTTTGAGGGAGTTGGGAACTAGACCCAAGTTTTGTGACATGGTTTTTAGTTTTTACATTCGAGTTTCTCCAGCTGTGGATTCTTTCTTTCCTCCAATGCCCTTGCCTGTAAAGCCTTTGAGATTCACTCACTAACTCACTCCGTTTTGACTCCCAGAATCTTGGGTACCTTTTTCTTTTCTTTTTTTTTGGGTGCTTTTTAAAGAGGGTTTTTCTTCTCCACGTTTTGGAGACAAAATTGATTGCAGAATCATCAAGAGAGACCCCGCCAACACCCAACTGAAATCTCACACTTTTTTTTTGTCTTTTTTTTTATACAGATGGACAAGATCCATTGCAAAAAAGAAACCCGATGAAAAGTACCACCATCTAATTGTAGCGAGGACATCACATTTTGTCAAACCCCTCCAGAAATCTGAGCTCTTCTTCTGAGTGGTCGTAGATGAACTGAATAGTAAACTTCCACTCTAACCTGCAAAAATCCAGAAGGCCTTCCCACAAGATCCTTGCAAGCTAAGTGAAATGCCACCTATTACTATTAAAGACAAAGTCGTTTCTCTCTATCCAAATGCATCATAGCACTACGCCACTGAACAAGACCACAAATAACTAAACCTCCTTTAGGCAATCTCTTGTTCAAAGCTAAAGACGTTTCCTGGTATAGCTTAGGAAATCTGACACTTTGAAGAAGCAAAAATGCAGCAATCCCAGCAGCGAAAGCACCCAAATGAGATTGAAAACATTAATTATGGCAACCCATAATTGTGTCTTATGGTTCCAGTTAGTTTTCTGTACACATGAAAGGAGTCGGAAGATTTTTGAAAGTTCAAAAAACAAAAATCTGGTACATCATTAAGTGACACTAATAAATGTAACTGACATACCATAAGAAATCTGATACAAATGTGTACCTAGTAGGGTAGGCAGGCCGATGTCCGAACACTTATGGTAGGGGTTGCTCGCCATTTTTGCAGGAGGGCCCCATAGTTTATGGTGTCCAAAGAAGAGATGCAGCCCTCCTCTTGACGCATCTTTAGCACAAAAATTTCGCAAAAACGGATTAGAGACAAGAAAGTTACAGTCCCGCAAGTGGGGGGGTCGTTTTTGCAGAAAATTTTCGATCGAACAGCTTGTAGGTTTTTTTCGAACCCCTCAAAAAATCCTTAAATATTATTCTGTTGCCTTTAGAGTTACAAAATGATTTGTAAAGCTTAAGATGACAATTTCAGAAAGTTTAAATTACTCAATTTGAAAAAAATAATGAGAAAGTTATGCACCGATGAGGAGGGGTCAAAATGAAAAAGAATGAAAAAAAACTTGTTTTTTCAATTCGAAAAAACGTATTTCCTTTACTGCTCTTTTTTGGCTGCTCCTTAGGCTTTGCATTTCCAAGATGATTTGCAGAGCTTGAGAAGGCGCTCTTATAACATTTTAAATCACTCAAAATGGAGAAGAATTGAGAAAGATCTGTTAAAGTGTTCGGTGATAGGTTAGTGTTCGACGATAGGCGTATTTTTTTGGTCTTTTCTTGACTTTATGGATAACTTTTTGTTAATGTGAGTGATATTCTTATGTTTTCATATATTCATTCACATGGACTTTCTTGGACCCTGCCCCCACAAAGGATAGTGTCCTCGCATTAATATTGATTTTGCAAGTTTTGTATTAAGATGTTGTTTTCAGACTAGTGGAATCATGTTTTTCTGGGAGGCTTTTGCATAGGGGATGGGTTTCAATTTTATGGTTAGATAGGTCGTTAGGATGTGCCTATCATTTTAGGATTCTATGGTTAAGGTGTTTAGTTTTGAGACTATTTGCAAAGTGGCAGCCCTATTTGTAATATAAAGGTGTTGTAATAAAAAAGCTAAGGACCCCAAATCTCCCACTATATCAGTACAATGAATCTGCAAGTACAGAACCAAAGAAAACATCACAACAACAAAGCATATTACAACATTATGTCATATGGATGGCTCTCAAAACCCCTTGAGCCTCTCATCAACTCCTTAGAGCGACCCCTATGAGGGTACTTTTTTCTCTCCCCAGCCACAGAACAAAAGAAAACATCACAACAACAAAGCATATTACAACATTATGTCATAAGGATCGCTCTTGAAACCCGTTGAGCCTTTCATCAACTCCTTGGAGCGAGCCCTATGAGCTAATTCTGATCCTATTCTATTTCTGTTGGCCACACATGCGTAGCAGAAACAAAATGTGAACAGAAGAGAAGTCCAAAACATTTGTAGTCTTTCCCAGCTAAAAGAAAACATACTACACTACACACATATTATCTTCACCAAAATCCTTTCTCACATCTTCAAACAAAAAGTATGGTACTTCCCTGGTCAGCAAAAACTTGCAACACTTCATAAAGAAGCACCCGTAGCCACTCCATAAACTGAATCCTCCAAAAAACCCAACTCAAAAGCTCCATCTTCTGCTTGCGACCATGAGCAACAATCCAAACTTCAAATGCCAAACGTCGTTTCCACAAATTTAGAAGCCACACAATAACCTGTAGCAAACAATAAAATAGAAGGCAAAACACTCAAAGACCAGTAGTAACACCTTCATCATCAATCAACACCCATCAACCATTGTCTATTTGTTGTGTACAGCTTCGGCAGTTGATGGCATTGTGCCATCCCTTAGGGTTTCATCCGCCCCTCTTTTTTATCACAAAGTTTGGGGAGGATGAATTGAGTGGTGAGTTTTGATGATAGTAGTTTGAGGTTCATGTTGTTTCCATTGTTTGGACACTTTTGTTGGGCCTTTACATGCTTCTATGGCTTTCAAAAGAATGTGTCTCTTGTTCTTTGTTAAGCATCGGTGCTAAGAAAAAAATCAAAACAAAATATTGTGATTACCTTCTTTGTGTGCAATCACCTTTTTTTTCATGCTTTTATAAACAACTCAAGAACAATCTATGGCTTTTTTTTCTTTATACCATTAGTGGCAAAAAATAAATATAAGAGGAACTTTTGTGAATATCTACATGTTCTTGCTTTAGTAGCTTTCTTTTTTTTTCCCATCTATTTTAAAGATGCTTTTCTGGAGCAAAAGAATTGCCAAAGGAGGCTACGGGATACCTCAAGATATAGTTTTCATTTCATCTCACAATGTCAAGGGGCAGGTTTTGTTTTTGCTAATGATTGTTATGTTTATGGATTTGCTACAAGTGATAATTTTTTGGGTGTGGAATTTTGCTGCAATTTTTTTTGAAATGTTGTTGCTAAACAACATTGCCATGTTGAAGGGGTATTGCAATGCTTGCCACTTCAAGTACTTGGTGTTAAAATAAGAAATATTTTATTTCTTTGGGTTATTGCAATCAATTTTGTTTCAAGGAAGAAGAGGAGGGTGGTTGAAACATATTAGGTTTTGTGGTAGGTTTTTATTTTGAGGAAGAAAAAAAAGTGCAGGTTGTTTTCAGGCTTTGGGAGTTAATCTTATTGTTATGAGTTTCTTTTAATTGTCATGTTGTCGCAAGTTTTAGTTTTGTTGCTAGGACAATTTTAATCTTTTTATTAGGGTTGGACGAATTTAAGGTTGTGCAAGTTTTATTTGGGTTAATTTTTCTTGGTTTTGAAGTCATTTGGAGGTGGCGAACTATTTCGTGTGTTGCAGGCATCAAAGCCTTGGCAACCACAACAACCTTGGAAGTGATTTGAACTTCCTTTAAAATTGTTGAGTTGCTACGAGTTTTCAACATTTTATGTATGATAGTGGGCCTACTATAAGTTTATTTAATAGTAATCCATCACTTGTTGCCTCTTGGTAAATTGATGTGCTTTCTATTGTAGGACCATTGTAATTGCTAAAGGACTTAATGATAAAGTATGTTGGTGTTTAATTTGTAACAATTTCAAACAAAAGACCCATGCCATTTTTTCCTTTCTAATTCTATTCAAGTTTTTTCCATAAACATCATGGGAGAATCTTCAACAAAGGTAAGTAACTTCTTCTAGTTTGAAATTCCAAGGAAGGTGGAAGGGTTTGTCATAACAATTTGATCTTCTTTGAGGAGAATTGATGATGAAGTAGTGCAATTTTCATGAGTTTATGGGGCAAAAGTTATTGAAGAAATTTTTGTTGTACTTCCCCAAAAATAATTCTTTGATTTATCTATGTGAGATCCTTAAATCATGAGTCAAAACATTCTCTATTATGTACAATGTTCCTTGTTCTCATTTCAAATATTGAAATATAATATGTGAACATTTTTTTGTTTTGAATTTTTTATGTTTAATTTCTTTTTCTTATGCCTTTAAATTTTTATTTGTCTTTCTTGTTAATAGTTGTGTAGGACTTTTTGAACAAGTCTTTGGTGGATGATTTAAATTGGTTAATTGTGAATGCAACTTATTGCCAATAATAGGAGATGTTAAGGATGGTAAGTTGTTATTTTTACATTGGTGAGCATGCCTTTATAAAATCTCAAATTGAATTGCAATTGTGAATTTTTTGAAATTTTATTTAGTATAGAAGTAATGAATATTTCATTTGCAAGATTTTTTATGTTTATATGTAGAATGAAGTGTTTATGGCACAATGTCATTTGTATTTTATGTTGCATATGATATAGCAACTTGACTATTAAACAATGTTAAATTGTGGTGGTAAGTTGTACAAACATGTTTGTAATTTGGTTCCTTTTTGTTTTGAATGGTTGTTTAAACATTTTGTTTTTTTGAAAAAAAAAATGATATTCATTGTTAATTGTTGTGCAAATGTGGCATATTATTATGATGATGTTGTGGGTAGTAGATAGATCAAACAAAGTTTGAAAAGAAGATAATGACCACAACAATCTTTTGGGTGTCACTTGGCATTATGTTGAAGTTTTGAAAAGAAACATATTTTGAATGGTTTATGAATTTATCTATAGTGTTGAATGTTCTAGAATGTTCATTCTAGCTTTTTTAGAAGTTTTTTATTTAATATTGTACAATTTGCATGTTTAAATAAATGTTTGCTATGAAATTGCCATTTTTTGTGAAGGGTTTTAATTTTTGGGGTTTAGTCAACTTTGTCCTTGTAAATTTGTTTTTACTATTCAATTAAAAGTTTTTCGACATGTAGTTTGATGTAATTTTTGTTTAAATCTTTCGACCTTTAATTAAATCTACAACTTATAATAATTTGGTGTACCTATAATATAAATAGGTATCTATTTGTAATGTGAACCTTAATCTTAAACTTGAGCCCTAGATTTTTATTAATAATATTGAAATACAATAAAAGGTTCTGAACTCTAAAACCTAAGGTTTGTGTATTTAGGTATAAAATAAGTAGGTATCCTTTTGTGCTTTGAACTTTAATTTTAAACTTAAGTCTAACTTTTTACTAAAGAACAAACATGAAAAAATAGGTCAAAAAAGTATCCCTTGACATTGTAATCCTCTATTTTTGATATAAATGTATGAAAATAAATTCAAAATCTCTTCATGAAACCATTATGCACTTCATTAAATTTATAGTAAGTTTTTAAAAATTTATTGTAAGAAAAAATGTAATAAATAGGATTTAAACTAACTAGGTAAAATGTGTTAAAACTTATTTTTCAATTAAAAATTTGGCAAAATATGGCCTTTACTATGCAAAAGGTTAAAATAATTTATACATTTTAGTGTGCCATCAACTTGGAATTACCAAAAGAGTAATTAAAACCTTGTTTTCATTTATTTGAAATCAATTTGGGACATATATTTCACTAGAAGGATTTATGTCCTTTGCAACCAAAAAATCAATGACTAAATGTTCTAAACAACTATATAATTGACTATAGTCATACTATATTATTTCAAATCATATGTGGAAAAGTTGTAGTCATATATTAGTGGTGCATTTGACTGATAGATGATGATGTGGTAATAAGAAGGATGACATCATTTTTTCATTACAAATTTTCATCCATACGACATCCATGATTAATGACAAAATGACATGGATGTCCAAAATATCATTTGAAAATGTGATTAGGATATAAAGTCATTTCAAATATGACTAAAGAATAATTATGCAAATGACGTGAATAAAATGATGTGGCATTACATAAACAATGTGGTCATACAATTATTTTACAATGATTCAAAAATGATTATCAATAATTGAATATGAGTATGAATAGACATAATGAACTACAACATGTAAGGAACTAATTTTGATTAATATTGTAAATATAGATAACATAAAACCTTTATTACATTTAAAATGTATATATTTGATATATGATCCATTTTAAATATTCAATGTGAATAAACTAGATATTATACATTGAAATCAATTTTAATGGTAAAATTATGATATATTATAAATAAATTATATATTTTAATTTAAAAATAAAATAAAAATTAGAGATGTGGGAAATATATAATTTACTTTTAGATAAAAATTTGATCATAAATTTAAATATTAAATGATAAAAATAAATATATAATTTTTACATGTGTAAAAAAAACTTTACACTATTATATTAGATTATATGTGTAAAAATGAATCAAACCTATAATTTCAGAAAATAATTTAATATTTTAGTATCTTTTTTTATTCAAATTAAATTAAAATATTTAAATTAAATTTATACATCATATTTAATATGATTTATATATGTAATTGGTTCATCACCCATTTACAAGCATTTTATGTGGATAAATTATATGAAATCATTCGTCTAAATCAAAAGTTATATATATAATTATGATATATTAGGAAAAAAATTATATAATATAAATTCCTAAATCAAATGAAAGTTCAAGGTATGAAAAATATATTTTATTTATTCATGTGTTAACCACAAAGGTTTTTCCGTTTACAAATCATGTATTTGAATTTATTTATTTCCAAACAATAGTCATTGAAATGTTATTCAATAAAAAAATTCAAATGTATATTTTTTGAAATGAATTAAAATTTTTAAAAAATAAATTATATAATTGTGTACATTATTGAAAGAAATTTATGAATAATTTTTCAATTTTTTCATTTGGAAAAATTATCAACAATATATGAATGATCAAATTTGAAGTTTTGTGTAATGTTTAAATGAGATATGGTCTAAATAGAATAAACACTAAACTATTTACACAACAAGTGGGGTGGCTTGGTGGTAAAGGAGTTGAACTCCATTCTTACGGTCCAAGGATCAAGCTTTATGACATTTGTTGTGGTCAACATTGGAATATTGATTGTATATTTCATACCTACCTAGACTACTTATGTTAAGTAGTTACTTAGGCAAGCCTACATAGGTAGATTTAGGTGGTCTACTTAGCCACCTAGATTAGCTTTTAAACCTAGCTTGGTGATGACAAGTGTCAACAATTGATAGGATGAAAGTAATCATAAAATGTATATATATATATATATATAATTGAATGTTCTTTTTTATAGTGAAGGTTCTAGATTTTTTTTTTTACATGATGGATAGTTGTGATGTTTTGCTTTTTGTTTTTTTATCTTTGTTTGTTTTTGCTTTTTAGTTATGCCTATTTACCTTTTTTTGCTTATTTATGCAACATTTGAGTTGTGGTTTGTGAAAAATGTTGAAATTACTATTGTGTTTTAAGTTTCATTATGTACATTTTGCTATTTTTTGTATTGTGTGTTTTGTTGTGGATTTTGGTGTAGGTGTTTTAGGTTTTATTATTGCATGCCAAATATACCTAATAGTCATAACAAGTTTTGTTTGTTCATTTGTGGTACAAGTTGGTTTTGGTTGGTTGGTTTGTTTTTGTTTTTACTTTATATATATTTTTTGTCTTTTCTATTTTTGTACATAACATTTGATGGTAGAGATTATTGCTAGCTCAAACAAGAATATAGCAATAGTTGCTTTTGTTTTAATTTCCATGTAATTGATATACAAGAGAAAATGTTCAACAAATGTTTCAAGGGTTATATAATAAGCCAATATGGATCATATGATGTCATAGGTAATGCCCATACAAGTTCATACACTATAATCTTACAAATAAGGTTGCATCAACATAATGTTGATTATAAGGTATGTTTTTGTTATCACCTTTTCACTTATTCTCAATGTTGGCTTATTCATTTTAGTGTTATATTCTAAAATAAATTTGAAAGAGTTGATTGGTCATTTGTTTTGAAGGTTGGGGCAACAACATTGATTGAGTAGATTGATCCATTCTTGCTTGATTTGCATTTTGTTGTTATTCACTCAATTTAAAATTTTATCAAATGACAAGACTTGTAGGAACTTGGAATAATAAACTTGTTGTTATTGGCATACATATGGGAGCTCCTCAAAGGGCTTCGTTTTGGTGTTTGTTAATGGCCTATGGTTTAATGACATAGAGGCATTATCAAATTTTCTAGAATTCCACCATAGTATGTTGGTTCATTGAGATTTACAATGCTAGAGGACTTACAACTCTTCTAGTTTAAAATGTTGGTAATGTTTTGTTCAACAAATGACTTTTGATCAAATTTCCAACCATTTTCATGATCCTTGTCCTTAATGATGCTACTTGTGACATATTGATGGAAGTCCTTAGAAAACATACTAAAGGGCAAGATTTTGCAATCAATTTTGAGGTTTGTTTAATTTAATTGTTTTTCTTTTGGTTTGTTTGTTTTTCTTCAAATTGTGTTCTATAAATTTTTTGATGAATATTTTTGTGTAGATTGTTAGCAAGTTGGTAATTCCAATTGGAACTATTCGTTTTTAAAATGTGTGTGGATGTTGTCACCTCCTGTTTATGACAATTAGGATTAATGCTCACTTTCTTTACAACTATAAAGTCATATTTACAATTGAAAGTCTAACTTATATTTCTTGCAAAATCAAACAATCTACATTAGTGATGAGTTTGAATGTGTTTTTTCTAACTCTTGGACTAAGTGATTGCTCGGTCATGAATCAATCAACTCTTAAGACTTTAAATAGAGGCAAGGTTTTTCATATGGTTATTCCAAAATAGGAACATGGAAGGTAGACCCATCTTGAGTCCTACAATTGAAATTATTGGTTTTTCAACTTTGAAGAAAGATGAAAGAAAACAAAAAAGTGCAAAAGAACGTTCTAATTAGAATGCATATAGTCTTAGATTTCTAGTCTAATTTGTTGAAATCAAGCTTGCTAGGGGTAATTCTTTGTGCATAGGATACTCAGAACTTTATGTGCATATCATGTTTGGAACTTATTACTTTTGTCATTTGGTTTAAAGGCAATATTGGTTTTGATTACATGTAACTTGTACTTTATACCTTATACATACATGTACATATGATATTTGGAATTATATATACATACAATAGTTAGAACTTGTTGCTTCTGACATTTGTTTTAGAGATAACATTGATTTTGAGTACATTTTTGTATATTTTTGGACAAGAATATCATTTTTGAATTGCACATATTATGTATGCACATGATCTATTGGAGGAAGTAAGTGAAAACACACTATAGAGGGGTTATTTTGGCAATTTCATGACATGTGCATATAATATACATTTTAAAAATGTGTTATGTTTAATTTTGGGCTTCACTTTTGGTGTTTGGCCGTATATTTTGATTTTCACAAAGTTAATGTTAATTGAAAAAAAGAAATAATTTTTTATTTTTTAATTCAAGGAATAATGGGTATATTTATGGTATATGCAATATAATAGAACATGTTTTTTTGTTTTAAACAACACTAGGTTTTGGTTTGAATTAATTGACCAAAAATATTTGAAATGGAATTTTTTTAAATGAACCACCTCACATTTGGTCATCTTCGATTTGAAAGTGATTGTTTGTCAAAATTTTAATTTACCACATACACTAGTAGAAAAAACGTCATTTGCAACTAGATTTTAGTTATAAGCGACATTTGCAACTAAAGATAAACCTAACAATAAACAACAAATGAAATGTTTTTTTCGTAGAATACAAATATGACGATTTTATACATGTATCCAAAGATGAGTTCATGCAACTACACTTATGACTACAATGCCCACCAATAGTTTGTTGACATGTGATAACTTAAGAATGTGACATGGGGCATCATTTGGATTTTTCAAAATATTTGTCCAAACAATTTTTTTTTTCTTCAACCATCTTATTGAAGTAACTAGAGTGTGCCACATGGTGGCCTAAAATTGTGCCACATGGCAACTTAAGATTGTCCTATAATCATCTAGGGTTAGTTTAGGGTTGGACCACTTATGATAGGCCATGTCACACCTAAGCTAAGCACCTAGCCATAGATTTAGCTTAGGTAGGTAGGTAGGGTCCTAAAACTAGCTCTAAAATTTTCACAACAAAATCCTATTTTTATTTTAAATTTAGCCTTTTGGGTGGAGCCCATGTGATTAGTTCTTCCCATATGGCAATTGAAAAAATTGAATATGTTTATTACACCAAACCAACCTACTTATATATTTTGTAATCTTGAAAGGGAAAATAAGTAATATGGGATAAAATTTTAGTTGTAGTTTAGTCGAATAATTTTAACTTAGTTACAACTATTCCCTAGCACATATTTTAGCTAGGTAACATAGGTTCTAAATAAATACCTATTTAGATAGTCTTTAAATAATTATTTAAATAGCCTATTAGGTAACTAGTGGGTATGGAGGTATTCAATAGGTAGGTAAGTAGGTAAGTAGATATGTATATGTGTAGGTAGGTATGTATTATTAAATAGTTTATACATGTAACTACTATGTAGCATATGTACATTATGTAACTATAATGTGACTATCTTAGTTACATGTGTGATTAAACATAAATACAATATTGTAAAAAATACAAAGACATCATGAAAAATCAACCTATTGGAAAGATGAAATAGGTCATAAGTGGAACTTCGTTGAAAAGAAGACTAAAATCCATCCAAATTTGAAAAATAATCGCATAGGCAACATTTAGTCACATAGGGAATGGTTGCAAATGACATGATTTTTATTAGTGATCATATTTATGGTCATCACCTTGAAAAGAACCCATTTGTGATATTATAATTGTCAAACTCTTCACATGGTTCACAAACTTATTCAAATCATATAAAGTCACAATGATTAATAAAATCTAATTTTTTTATAAAAATTAAAAATTATTTCAATCATTTCTTGATTTTATTTTTATTTTTTAATATGTTATACATAAAAAAAATTTGTGCAAATATATTTTAACATAGTTCACAAACTTATTCAAATCATATAAAGTCATAATGATTAATAAAATCTAAATTTTTATAAAAATTAAAAATTATTTCAATCATTTCTTGAATTTATTTTTATTTTTTAGTATGTTATGACATAAAAAAAATTTGTGCAAATATATTTTAACATAACATCATATGAAGCAAGAAAAATGTAATTTTTTGGCATTTGAATTTTTTGGGTTTGGACCTACCAGAGTGTGCAAATTTATTATGAAAATCCTTCATAATAATGACATGGTTGAAGTTCAAACATGGTACCCTCGAAAAATAGTACAATGTGACAACAATTTTGGCCCCCCATAAATGTGCTTTCACCCAAGCAATTTGGTGGTGGCAAGTTGTGCATTTCATATTTTGAAATCTGAACTTGCATATTGGATAACTTGAATTTATAACTTGGTTTGGAACAACTTATTTTCATGAAATTTGATTTGGAAAAGCTCACTCTTAGGAAACTTAATCTTGGACTTGAAACATTTTGAGAAACTTGAGCTTACAAGTTGATTCCAATATCTAGGGAAACTTGTTGTTGGCTATTTTAAAACTTGAAATTTGAATCTTGAGGTTGTTTTTCCTTGCAAGGGCTAAATTGATGTGTTTATGGGATTTTTCTTCAAAAGTGTCTCATTTAATATACAAGATTCATATCACATTAATCTTTTATAATTTAATACATAAATTTGATTAAAAAAATACTACATTAAAAGCCATAGATTTACGTGTTTCATTATAAACATAACTAGTATAATCCAATTGAAAGTTGTAAATACAATTTTGAATTTCAATACTAATAAAATAATTGATATTTTAAAATATTGAAAGTTGAAAAGTTGAAAAAAACATATAAACATAAAATTTTGAAATCAAAATTTTAGTTTGAACTAAAAATATTTTAATAATAGCAATATACATAATAAAATATCAAAAATAAATTTAAAATATTGAAATATTGATTATTAATTTCTAGATTGGGAGAGCCCAAAATACTTTATAAATATTCAATAATAGGAAAAATCTGAAACATACTTATGGTTATTAAATTTGAAATTTTATACTTAAAAACATTTCAAGGTTTTAAATTAAAGAATTTTTTATTAAGAAATAATTTAGATGCCATATGAAGACTTTTCATTTATGTTTCTCTATAAAGGAAATTGGAATTTCATATATTTGTCCAATTACATTTGTCTTAACATAGTCATGAAACCATTATGAAAATTTTATAAAACTCCTTTATGTGTAGTTGCAAATTGTTCAATGAAATCAAATTGGCAAAGTTTAACAACATTTGCGTAAAAGATTTAATTTACATGTTTAGCTCATGATCATGGATTGTTATGGTTTAAATATGTTCTTAGGTTTGGAATTTTTATGAACAAAAAATTTGATATTCTTTTTATAAATACTTAACAATTGATCAAGTATTTTTGAAAACAAAATTCACAATAGTCAAATGTACATTACCACAAATGACCATTTTGAAAAAAAGACAACCATAATTATTGAATCCAATATCCTAAAAGATCAATGAAATACGCAAAAATATTATCACCTTTAAATGAAGAAGATTTTACTTTAAATTTTAATAAATAACAACTTGAATTTTTGAGAAACTTGTTGATATGAGATTAGGTGTAAAAATTTTATTTGATAAATTTCTTTTAGATTTATAAATAAACAAAAACACTTATTTACTTGCTTTACAATTCACATTACAAGAAACAACATTGTCTTCAAATGTAAACCAAATGATATATGAACAAATGTTTTTAATATACACGCACAACCTTTGTGGCATGTAAATATAAATACATAATTTATTTTAGATCCATGTGGTGTTATAACTTATTGCATGTCTTATTTAGCAAAAGTAAATAAATTTGTGACATGAGATATGCAATTCATATTAAACAAATGTAAAGGTGAAGAAATTGAAACATCCAAGCAAATTAAAACATTGGGAATGTATTTTAAATGCACAATAGATGTCAATCTAAAAAATATTTGTTTATATGTATTATCACCACACAAAAAAAAAAAAAAAATTTTCAAAATTAAATATAAATTTATTAAAAAAAAAAAATAAAAAAAAAAAAAAAAAAAAAAAA